>Ga0209123_1001805_pt1 | contig 19812 bp, 18 predicted proteins | sample BarGraIncu00431A_FD_184500 | JGI IMG/M metagenome (GOLD analysis project Ga0209123, IMG submission 184500) | Arctic peat soil microbial communities from Barrow, Alaska, USA - Barrow Graham LP Incubations 004-31A (SPAdes) (version 2) | ecosystem: Environmental > Terrestrial > Soil > Wetlands >... | reverse complement strand
AATTATAGAATATCCTGTAGTCTTTTTGAAAGTCCTTGATAGATATGGAGATGACAACTGCACCATCTCTGACAATTCAGTCAAAGTCACTCTGTTATTTAGATTTTGATGCATGTATTTTATAATTTTTTCCATTTTTAAGGAAGTTGAATAATTCTGATTCTGCTTTCTTGTATTTTGAAAAATTGCAATTAATAATTGTTGAAGCAAAGTCTTAGTAATAAACTCATATCCTGGTAGTTTTGAATTCCAGCTGTCAACTAATTTTTTAAATAGATCATCAATATGATAATAATCCTTTAATTCTTGTGCAGAGTACAATGGGAGTATTTTCACTTCATCTCTAATAGTCCATTTACTGTCATTAAAATTCACTTGCGTATAGCTAAAATGTACGGTTCGAAAACATATGTCTTCCGTATCTATCTCTATAGAATGTTGTACATCAGGACAAATGTAAAATAGCATACCTTCTTTAATCGAATATCTTTTGTTTTCAATTATAATACTGCCCTTCCCCCCGGTAAAAAAAGCAAGTTCATGATGTTGAATTGTTCTAGTAATTTTTCTTGGCACTCTTTCAGGTTCATAAAATTGCCTGCAATTACAGTAATGAATGTGAAAAAAAAGATTTTTTATACTCATATTTGCCTCCATAATTCAATCTAAAATGCAATAACCGAACTATTCATTAATAAGTTGATTTTATCACATTTAATTCATTTCTTAGGGTTTTAAGAAGATACTAAAGTTTTTATTCAACTAAATCAATACAAAGAAATAACCCGCAAATTGCGGGTTCTATTTATTTCTAATTTAGATGAATCGATACTCATGCCAGTACCTTTAATAATGCCTTTTTCAATGCACTGGCGAACGACTTCTTGAATCACATCATCTACCGATGTCTCTTGTAATCGTTGTGTTCGAAATCTAGCTAGCAAGCTGACATCTGGTACATCTTCCTCTAGGTTAACCCCTACGAACCAAAAATAGGCGATATTTAAACTCGCTTCCTCAATCACTTTGACATCCGAAAGATTATATAGGTACTGCAAAATCAATAGCTTCGCCATCATTTTCAGTTCTTTAGCTGGGCGACCTAGGTTTTTACTATACGACTTTTACAGTGGTTTGGAACGTCCCTTTGCTTCCTATTATTTAAAAACACGATCATACCGGAAAGGCAGTCGCTAATCCTTATGCGGAACGTATTTAAACCACTTTCATCGTTGCCGATCAACGTTTGCGTTTAAGGTAAAACAACATAGGGCGAATGTTGAGTCCCAGATGCACTAACCCTGCTACAATAAATAAGTATCCAGCAATCTTGTGGGCACTCCTCGGATAAAATAGCTTATCCTGTGAAACAATTATAATAATACTACCATCTGACATTTCTTGCTGTATCATTAGCGACTTGCCCTCGGCTTTGAGACTATCCTGCACAATATCCATTTGCACACCTGTTACAGATACAACAATGAAAACGACCGCCAGTATAATCGATGTAATTCTCCTCATGCTTTTCCTCCTCATTTTTCCTTATTAAGCCAAACCTGGGTCACCTTTCTCGTGTGGATTGTTACTAGGCATGAATAGAGCAGTAATGCCCAATACTACTAATAAGATGGCGACGAAATTGTGAGCATCCTGAAAAGCGAGAATACTGGCCTGGTGGAGAAGCTCCTGATAAATCTGTCCCATAGCCGCCGTTGATGCCTCGTACGAAGGGATGCCCAAATTGGTGATGACCTGTGTGTAGTTCAAAAGTGCGCTACGATAACCGGAATCAGCCATTGTCAAATGCTCTACCAGATGAGCTTGCTGTATTTGCTGGCTGTGAATAAGTTTATTTGTAACCAGCGCGATACCGATACTTCCCCCAAGATTACGCATAAGGGAAATAATTGCCGAGGCATTGCTGCTATTTTCCGAAGAAATTTTTGAAAAGGCAAGCGTACTGGCTGGCACAAATAGGAATGGGAGACCGACTGTTTGTAAGCAACGCATGAGGACAAAGGTATTATAGTCTGTCTGCGGCGTCACCAGACCAGTTACCCACATGCCTAGGGCGGTCACCAGCATGCCGAAAGAAATCATATACCGCGCCTGAACCTTGTTTACCAGGCTCCCGGCAATTGGAAAAACAAGGATAATGACGATTTCGCTTGGAGCAAGCACTAGCCCTGACAAAGTGGCGTTATATCCGAAGTCTTCCTGTACAAGCATTGGTAGCAATACGGAACTGGCATAAAGGGCAAACCCGATAAAGAAGAGCATCATACAAGGCATACCGAAACTGGGAATCTTAAAAAGTTTCAAATCGACTATCGGATTTTTTTGTTGCAATATCCAAAAAACTGCCAGAATGAGGCCAACGGCAGATATACAGGCAAAGAGTACAATGAAGGAGCTATCAAACCAATCTTCCTGCTGTCCTCTATCTAGAACTATTTGCAGTGCCCCGAGACCTAGAGTGATTAGGCTCAGACCAATGTAATCGATTGCTCTAGCTTTTTGTTTCTGTGCGCTGGGCGGATCCTGAACAAAAATTTTGACTAAAAAAGCTGATAATAGACCGACAGGCACATTCATGAGAAAAATCCAGCGCCAAGAAAAATCGTCGGTAATGTAACCGCCCAAGACCGGTCCCAGTGCAGGCGCTAATACTGTCGTTATTCCGGTGATGGCAAATGCCATCCCCAGTTTATCCGGAGGAAAACTGTCTTTAATAATGGCTTGCTGGCTTGGTTGCAGACCACCCCCGGCAAGCCCCTGCAATAGTCGAAATAGGATCAGCATTGGCAATGAGGTAGCAATTCCGCACAAAAACGAAGTAAGTGTAAATCCCAAAATGCAAGAAATGAAGAAACTCTTACGTCCCAAACGAGCGGATAGCCAGCCTGACAAGGTTAGAACAATACCATTGGATACAAGATAAGAGGTCAAAATCCAAGTGCTTTCTGCAGTACTTGCTCCTAGGGATCCCGCAATGTGCACAAGCGATACATTGGCAATGGTTGTATCCAGTACTTCCATAAAGGTGGCTAGGCTGACGATTGTTGATATCAAAAAAGGGTCTGCTGACTTTTGCAAAGCGTCACTCATTGCTTGGTCCCGCCTTGTGCATAGACAGTTGGCACTACGGACATTCCTGGTCCCAACTGGATATCATACGGTATGCTTTCAAACACAATTTTCACTGGAACACGTTGTACGATCTTAACAAAGTTGCCTGTAGCGTTCTCCGCCGGGAAAAGTGAGAAGTAAGACCCTGTTCCTGCTTGGATGCTGTCCACTTTCCCGCGCAGTTTGATATTAGGGAAGGCATCAACACGTATATCGACAAATTGTCCCGGATGCATATGTTCAAGCTGATTCTCTTTGAAATTGGCAACAACCCATAATTCCGTTCCGACCAGTATTGCGAGTTGCTGCCCTGTTTGCACATAAGTGCCGATTTCCGCGCTACGTTTCGTTATATGACCATCCATAGGTGCAACTATTTTCGTATTAACCAAATCATTTTCGGCTTGATCTAGATCGGCTTTGGCCTGATTGGCTTGGGCCTGCAATTGTTCACTCGTGGCTTTAGCTGCTGCTATAACGGTCGAAGCGGTATTTGCCGAGTGAAGACTGGCACGCGTCGCATCAAGGTTGGAACGTGCTGACTTTTCCACTGTGACTGTCTGATCAATCTGCTGACGCGAGCATGCTCCAACATTGAAGAGAGTTTCCATTCGCTGCCTGTCGCTAATTGCTTTTTCCCAAGTTGCTGTAGCTGACGCTACCTGAGCAGCTGCAGCGTCGATGTTGGATGGAGCGGTGACCATGGTCGTTTCAGTATTGTTATTGGAAGCATTAGCAGCTGCTTGTGCGGCTGTTAATGCCGCCTTGGCCCGATCGCGTCGGATAATGTAATCAGCTGAATCGATTTCTAATAAAATATCTCCTGCCTTGACTAATTGATTATCCTTAACGGTAAGTGTTTTCACATAGCCTGGCACCTTTACACTTAAAACTACCGTACGGCCATCAATGGCCGCGTTGTCCGTCGATACCTCACCACGTTGCAAATAAAAATAGGCACCAACGCCAAAGGCGGCTATCAAAAGTCCGGCCATAATTTTGATCCATTGTGATTCAAGCTTCATAGTGCATTCACCTTCTTATTAATTTTTTAAAAGCACAGCGATAAATCACTGAAATATTAGGCTCCAATCAATCAGTACGTTAATTGTATTTTAAGTACTGAGAAAGTAAAATTTTTTATCGGTTCCAAAATAATTTTATCTTATCGGATTTAGGTTAGGATTCATCTGAAGAATCAGTCTGCAAAATGCCTCTAAATAATATGTCTGCCATTTTATTCATAGAATCAGTAAAAGATAAAGTGTTATGTATGGAAAATCTCTGATCCATCAATTCATTCACGGTAGCATTAAAAATTATTCTTAATATAGCCAAATCAATAGAGCGAAAATATCCATCCGTAATACCTTGGGTTATTAAAGACTCAATGCTTTCCCATTTTCCGTTCCGGTGCCGTTGACCTTTGTTCCATTCTTCCGGAAAATGACGTCTTAAATCCATCATGAATCGAAAACTGATAGCCATTGGGGGCTGAATTACTAATAATGCCTTTAATTTCTCAGAAATATTCAACGTATTATTATCAAGTATGTTCTTCTCATTTTGGCTCATGCTTGCTAAGGACGAATCTACTATAGCTCCAATCAATTCTTCTTTTGATTTAAAATGTGCATACAATGTACTTTTGCTAATTGACAGGCGTTTTACGATATCAGTCATAGTAAACTTTATACCAAACTCGTTTATTTCTTCCATTGCCGCTGACATAATTTGATTACGCAAACAAATCATCCTCCATTCCAGACTATAAGTACTAAAAATGTATTTATATTACTATGGTAATCGTTCTATCTGTGAATGTCAATGGGCTCGCCAGCAATAAAATTTTGGAGCATGTTGTCCTCCCATATTTGAGCGCACTAAATAATTAAATAATTTTACTATATAAGTGTCTCAAATACCGTATGATAGATAAATGGCGTAAAAAAAGATAGTCTCAATAACCTAGTTAGTAGGTACAAAAAAAGTATTAGCATTACGCTAATACTTTAACTATCAAACTATATTTTATTCAAGTTTTCGACGGTTCTCTCATTTACTATATTACCAGTATTTAAAGTTGTTTTAGGTTCGATAAGCATTACATGTACTTCTTGGTCTGCAACAGGAAGATGCTCAACTCCTTTCGGAATGACAATAAGTTCACCTTCTTCTAACAAAACATCTTTATCCTTGAACTTTATTAATAGTTTTCCTTTTACAATAAAAAATAGTTCATCCTCGTCGTCATGATGATGCCAAACAAATTCACCTTTTAATTTGGCCAGTTTTATATATGAATCGTTTAATTCACCGATAATTTTAGGACTCCAATGTTCTGCAAAAAGACTAAATTTCTGCGCGAGAGCTATTTTTTCCATAGATTACACTCCCCATTATATTTATATAATTTACATTAAAACATGCGGCATTTACCATTATATTCCTCTAATTAAATTGCCTACAAGAAAAAATTTTTTATTTTGTTGATTTACTTCCATGAGGACAAATCGCAACACAAATTCCACAAACATGTCCATGAAATTGTGGGTATTGATTTATTTTCCATATGTCGCATCTGTGAACATCAATCAAGGATTCCCTTGGCACCCCATCACTCCAAAGATTACCAACAATAGCGCTCGCTGGGCATGCATCGACACATTTTTTACATTTACCACAATGATTCTTCTCAAGTATATCATTTGTTTGAAGTGGCGCATCAGTAAACAAAGTTGACAATCTAACTCTTGGGCCATATTTTCTTGTTATTAAAAGAGAACTTTTTCCTATCCATCCTAATCCGCCCCTTACGGCAGCTGTTTTATGAGGAAACTCACCGCTGATATTGACAAAATCAGTTCTTTTTGAAGAGGGTATGGCATAGGCCTGATATCCGTACTCCTCTATTTCGATTTTTAGCTGCTCAGTTATCAAATCAAGTCTATCATTTAAGCTAAGATATTCATCATAATAAGCTTGATTAGGCCCATTTACAATATTATTCACAATCGCTGGTGAAAGAGGTAGTCCAATTGTTATTGCATATGGGAGATGTCTAATTTTATTAGGAGCAATATCACCAACATAAGCAAATCCATAAATTACATCACCAAAATTTCTCAATATGTTTATTATATCATTTTGTGTTTCTAAATCACTTGTTTGCAAGTTCTTACTCCCTCCATTTTCTTATTTTTTAATATATATAACGCACTAAGAAAGTTACATCTATATTGTTAGTCTGCCAGGAATGGGCAGGCCATCACTTGCTTCCTACGTAATGTCCCTCAACCCTATTAGCCCATTCCCGGCGATTGTCTGTAAAATATTTAGTGCATATAGATAGTTGAAAATTATACAATTATATATGAAAGTCCTTTATTTTTTTATATCCTTCTCTTCAAATAGGCCGTTTTTACCAACTGACAAGAAATATTCAATTCCACTTGGATAATTGGGAAATTGACCAAACCCCAATTCTACTTTACCGCTATTACATCATATAAATGATAATCCTGCTAGTCTGTATTTTAAACTTGCAGGATTTTATGTCATTTCTCTCAGATTATAGCAAACCAAAAATATTACTTTCATGGCGATGGAGCAATGGCATGTAGGATTTAGCCTCTTGCAATTTTTCCAGGATACCATTTCGCAAACCACGTTGTAAACAGCCCCATTAGTGCAGGAGCGAGTGAATTAATGAGACCTGTATAATTTGATAGAGCACTTTCCATTAAGAAATAGGAATAGATCGCCATAATTAAATATACCACACCCCAAGCTAGTGTTAGAATTTTGTTCGTTTTAATAAATAATGGATTATTAAATGCCTCATCACCATTATAGTCATTGCTTGAATAATAGGCAGTCAATGGTATTTTGGTGCCACATGATAATAGCCACATTACACCAAACAGTAGATAAGACAAGCATACTATCAGTGTGGAATCCACCCGAAGTAATGCTAAAGCACTTAAAGCCGAAACTGCCACAATACTTATTTTATCATATACAGTAAGTCTAATTTTATATGCTAAAAGCGGTACAACCGAGCAACTAATAATTCCTGCGATACCGCCTACAACTTCATTTATCGGGAATAAGACCCACACTACTATCCACTGAAATAAAAGCATCCCCATATTGGTTTTATTTTGCATTGATTCAACTTTTGAAATAGTTTTTTTTGTGCCAAAGTAATCATCCATTTTTAGCATTGTATTAAAGTCGCCTAACACCTTGTATAGCTTTTTCATCATAGCCTCGGCACCAGTAATTTTACCCTCTGATATTTTCAACCATAACTCAAAGGTTGTTTCAATTCTTGTCGTGTATGAGATCAAACCATCAGTCCTAATGATGCATTTTTCCTTACCTAAACAAAGCTGATAAGTTTTACCAAGATCACTAAAATGCATTTCAATTACAACATCTTTAATATAACCTTGTGAGTTATATGTTGCTGCCATTTGCCGCATAAAGTTGTAGGATTTATCGAGTAGGTTATTATTTGTAGAAGGCTCGTTGATTTCCCAATTGGCGTTTGCCATTTCAACAAACATATCGGGTGGATATAATAGTTCACTTAGTTTGTTTTGTGTATCCCCCGAAAATGCTCCGTGCTCTGCATAGTCTTCCCCTGCTTGCTTTGCATAAGATAGATATTCTGAAGTTCTGCCCTTAAGCTGAAGCACCTTAAATAGCTCTCCCTCTGGACAGATTATTTTTGTCAGTTTATCCCCGAACATAATTTCAAATTGGCGAAAAAGGGCATCATAATTATTTTTAATAGTACAAAAGCCACAGGTAGAGATAAGGACATAGCGTTGATGTGATAAATTATAACGTGAAGGGTGTCCGCTTGTTCCATCTTGATTTATATCCATATATGGTAAATTCATAGGCAACATACGGTCAAGAAAAGCCTTAATTTTTGAGGGCATACCAAAATAGTAAAGCGGAAAACTCCATATAATCAAGTCTGCCTTGATATATTGTTCTAGAAGCTCTGCCATATCATCTTTGATGACGCATTTTCCTGGTGTTTTATTCCAACAGGCAAAACAGCCGTGGCAATGCTCAATACTTTTTGTGCTAATGTTTGCTATATCTATTTTATGGTTTTGCTTACTGTTTAACCCTTCTAAGAAAGCAGTTGCTATCTTAAAGGTGTTACTTTGTTCACCCTTTGGACTACCATTAATTACAAAGATATTTATAGCAATCAACCTCCAATGTTTTAATTGTGCTTAAATCCAATTTACTCATATTTCTAGCTATTTTTAAATTTTATTATCTCTTCTGCATTTTTTATTAATTCCATCTTTTTTATCGATTCCTTACACCAAGCAATAACTGCTTCCATGTTTTTAATTCCAAAATCAACTATTAAACTTTCAAATAAAGCCAAACTATTTTCTGAAGAATTATTTTCAGTTATTTCATTGCTAATTTGCTGATATTTTACCAGTTTATTCTCAGCTAAGTCTAAGCGATATTTGAGCTGTAAAACAATTAAATCTTTATCAATATTTGCACCAAAGAAGATTTTTATCAGAAAAGCATTTCTATGTTGTGGTGGGTCCTGAGGTTCCATAAGCCATTTTCGTAATTCTGCTCTTCCACTATCGGTAATATGATAAATCTTGGCATTAGGGGAGGAATCCTGGTACTTAACTTCCAACGTCAATAATGAATTAATGTATTCCTTCCAAGGCTTATAGGAGAAAACCTGCACAGATATAATATCCATGCAGGCGATCATTGTATCTCTTATATAATCTATCTACTTTCAGTCCCAACTATCTACATCTTTATATGTGTAAATGCGGATGGTCAGAGGGATGGGGTTAAACACATTTTTTATTCTGTCAGTTAGGAATAGAGTGACCCTATGCTCATCTTTTTTTGAAAGATAAGCCTTTTTAGCCTTGACCTACAAGATGGCATGAAACAAAGTGATTGGGCTCTATTTCAATCAAACCTGGTTCTTCCTTCGAACAAATCGGCATCGCGTAATTACAACGGTTAACAAAACGGCAAATTGGTTCAGGGTTAATGGGTGATGTGATCTCACCACGCAGTAGAAGCCTTTCTGGCCGGTTGTGAATCCTAGCTACAGGAATTGCCGAAAGAAGCGCCTGTGTATAGGGGTGTAACGGATTTGCAAACAACATCTCCGAGGGGGCCTTTTCAATCAGGCGGCCCAGATACATCACTGCAATATCATCACAGAAATGATTGACCACTGAAAGGTTATGGGTGATAAAGATATAGGTCAATCCCATTTCCCGCTGAATTTTCTTCATTAGATTTAAAATCTGGGCTTGAATGGAAACATCCAGAGCAGACACCGGCTCATCACAGATGATGAACTTGGGATTCATAGCCAGGGCTCGAGCAATACCAATACGCTGACGGCGGCCGCCGTCCAGTTCGTGGGGGTAGGTGTTGACAAGGCGCTCCGCCAAACCAACAGTATCCATCAGCTCCATGACGCGCATGAATCGTTTGTCACTATCCGGAATCATATTAGCCAGAATGATTGGTTCTTCGATGGTTTGCGTAATGGTTTTACGGGGGTTCAAAGAAGAAAATGGATCCTGAAAAATCAGTTGCATATTTCTTCTCATATGCAGCATTTCCTGCTTATTTAATTTTGGTATGTCGACACCATCGAAAATGACACTGCCACTTGTCGGTTCTACAAGCCTCAGAATTGCACGGCCAATCGTCGTTTTGCCACATCCTGATTCTCCCACAATGCCCAGTGTTTTCCCTTTTTCCAGATTAAAGCTCACACCATCAACCGCATGGAGCATTCCCTTAGGTACCTTATAATATTTTTTAAGGTCCTTGACCGCTAGTAATATGTTACTCAAAGTAATACCTCCTTAAAGCATGCTCTCATTTGTGTCTTTGTATAGATGGCATTGTACGCAATGGGTTTCGCTGAGCCATTTGTTTTCAGGCAGAGACTGAGAGCAGACCTCCATTACATAATCACAGCGAGGATGGAACGCACACCCCGATGGCAGGTTCGTAGGATCGGGCATCAATCCTTTAATGGGTTTGAGTTCGGAACGTCTGGCTTCAATATCAGGCAGCGCATCAAACAAGCCCTTGGTATATGGATGCCTTAGGTTGTCAAAGATATCTTCCAAAGTGCCATGCTCTACAATGCGTCCAGCATAAGCGATGGAGACCTCATCACATACTTCTGCTACAATACCAAGATCGTGTGTGATCATGAGCATGGACATATGATATTTTCGCCTTAGTTCGTTGATCAGTTTGAGCACTTGTGCTTGAATGGTCACATCCAATGCAGTAGTAGGCTCGTCGGCAATCAGAAGATCCGGACTGCATGTCAGAGCTATTGCAATAACCACACGCTGCTTCATACCACCAGAAAATTGGTATGGATACTCATTGGAACGCTCGCCTGGAATACCAACCAGTTCTAGCATTTCTTTTGCCTGTTTAAGCGCCTCTTGTTTACTAACCTTGCGATGAATCTCGATACTTTCGGCAATCTGATCGCCAACCGTATGAACCGGATTCAGGGAAGTCATAGGATCCTGAAAGATCATCGCAACCTTATCACCGCGGATATCCTCGAGTTCAAGGTCGCTCATGGATAGGACACTTCGGCCTTGCAGTAATACCTCACCTGAAAGAATTTTCCCCTGTGGTTCCGGGACCAGATTAAGAATAGATAACGCAGTGGTGGTTTTTCCTGCTCCGGTCTCTCCTACCAGACCGAGGGTTTTGCCGGCTTTAATTATAATATCCACACCGTTAACAGCTTTTACCACTTCTTCCTCACTAATATAGTGAATCACAAGATTCTTTATCTCCAGTGTGTTTCCTTCTTCGTTCATCTTTTTGACTTCCATATTTCTCCTCCTACTATTTCAGCCTGGGATCTAGCGCATCACGCAAACCATCGCCCAAAAGGTTAAGGGAAAGGATTGTCACGAAAATCGCCAGGCCCGGGGCCATAACTATATAGGCGTGGTCACGCATATAAGCACGACCGGAGGCAAGCATATTCCCCCACTCAGGGATCGGAGCTTGAATGCCAAGGCCGATAAAGCTCAGTGCCGAAATGGTCAATATTGCACTTGCAACATACAGTGTCACCTGGACAACAATGGGTCCGAAGCAGTTGATTAAAACATGATTTGTAATAATATGGGTGTTGGTTGACCCAATGGCTCTAGCCGCCTCCACATACTCAATGCCTCTTACCGTCATGACTGCTGAACGCACTACCCGGGAAAACTTCGGCGTGAAGGAGAGCCCGATAGCAATCGTCATATTCACCAAGGTCGTCCCAAACGCAGCCACTATTGCCAGAGCCAGCAGCACATCAGGCAGGCATAAAAACACATCCATACACCGCATAATGATGTCATCGGTTTTGCCTCCGTAATAACCTGCAATGGCTCCGAATGCACCGCCAATAAACAAAGCAATTGCCACGGATGAAAATCCAACCACGAGAGAAATGCGAGCGCCGTGCACAATGCGAGCCATAATATCCCGCCCCATTTCATCAGTGCCGAAAATATGTTCAGTGCTTGGTGGCTGCAAACGATTTGATACATTAATTGTTATAGCCTCGGTATCATAATCTGCAATTAATGGCGCTACAACAGCTACCACCATAATGAACACGAAAATAAACAAGCCGATAACCGCCATTTTATTTCGCAAAAATCGATTCCAAGTCTCCTCAAGGCGACTTTTTTTCTTATATTGCTTGAAAAACTCTTTTCTCGTTGTATATTTATTTACCGTTTCGCCCATTAACTCTTTTCTCGTTACCGTTTCGCTCATTATTCGCCCCTCCCCCCGCCATACTGCGCTTTAATTCGAGGGTCCAGGTACGCATAAACAATATCGACCAACAGGTTGGAAACAGCTACACAAACCGCCATAATGACCAAACAACCAAGGACAGTGGGCGTGTCTCTCTTGTTGATGGCTTCAACGAGCAGTCTGCCTGTACCTGGAATTGAAAACACGGTTTCTGTCAGTACAACTCCGCCAAGCAAAGCACCGATGTTCATACCAATAACAGTAACCGTAGGCATCATGGCATTCTGCAGAGCGTGTTTCATGATGACATTACGTGCGTTGACACCTTTTGCCTTTGCTGTACGGATGTAATCCTGACGTATGACCTCGAGCATGGAAGACCGTGTGGTTCTCATGATATTAGCCATATAGTTGGATCCCAAAGCAAGGGAGGGCAGTATAAGACTGGCAAATCCATCTATGCCGCTTGAAGGCAGCCAGCCAAGCTCGACTGAAAACAGTAAAATAAGTAAAAGTCCCAGCCAGAAAATAGGCAGGGATACACCAAGAAGACCTACAACCATGGTTAGATTGGAGAACACGGAATAGGGCTTGACACCTGAGAAGACACCAATAGGTACCCCCACACCGACACAGAACAGCATGGCACCAGCTACAACCTTAAGCGTGTTGGGGAAACGAGCCATCAGCTGATCTCCAACGGGTGCCCGGGTAATATAAGACATGCCAAAATCGCCTTGCACCAGATTGATTGTGTAGTTAAAGAACTGAACGAGGAATGGTTGGTCAAGACCTAGCTCCGTTTTGAGTTTGGCACTTGCCGCCTCTGTCCATTCATTTCCCAGTATGGTGTTGGTTGGATCGCCGGGAGTCATATACATCATGGTGAAAACAACGAACGTCACCGCCAAGACAACTGGAATCATGGCCAATAAACGCCTTACAATAAATTTTAACATATAATTCACTCCTATAATCGACATGTTCCCCTACTCAAGCTGGGGAACATGTCGGAGGTCTAGGTACGTTATAACTACAAGTTTCTCGTTAATAATGCAGTTTATGGTAGTTGTGGGGCATTTCTACGTTTATTTCTATGCCCTTCAGATCTTTATTGGCAAGTGCATACATTGTGTTTACATACAAGTCGGCCTCAGGGGCTTCCTCAGCCATAAATTTCTGAATTTCTCCATACACTTCGGCACGAGGGTTGTTATCAAAGGAAATGGTGCGAGCTTTGTCAATTAGAACATCTAGTGCAGGGTTTTGATACCAGACGCGGTTTACGCCGCCAATACCAGCTGTTGTAAACCGACGGGCCAGAAACATATCAGGATCCCAGTAACAACCCCAGCTCGTGATAAACATGGGTGCTTTGTGGGCCTGAATGGTCTGCGCAAATACAGCATTCTCAATTCGTTTAACCGACGCATTGATGCCGATGACTTTCAGATAGGACTGTATAAGAACAGCCGCCCGTTCCGCCTCGTCACGGAATACGATAATTTCGGTGTCGAATCCGGAGACGCCAGCTTCCTTCATCAGTGCTTTTGCCTTCTCGGGATCATAGCTGTACTTGTTTGCTGGATTATTGACTGCGCCCAAAACAGTCGGAGCAAAGGTAGCATTGTTAAATACTACAGTACCGTGACCGTTGTGACCAACCTCCATGACAGCCTTGCGGTCAATGGCATAGTTGATGGCCTGTCGAACCAACTTATTGCTGAAATTTGTATTTGTGTTGTCGTAGCCCAGATGCCAAACCGTTTGAGAAGGGTGCTCCCAAAGCTGTAGATTGGCGTTGGCCACCACACGGTTGTAGTCTACTGTATCAAATACGACATTAATATCTGCTTTTTTAGTTTCCACGGCGATGGTTCTTGCGCTTCCTTCCGGAATGATCTTAAATGTCAGGGACTTGTTAAGAGCCTTGTCCTCTTGATTGAAGTATCCATCAAAACGCTCCATGACAACACTGTCGCCAATTAAACGACTCTTAAATTTGTAGCGTCCTGTTCCGATTGGATTGCTCCAGTCTTTCGTAGCCTCAGCCTTTTCCGCATACTCCTTGGGAACAATGCCGCAAGCTACGTGGGTCAAAGCTGTCGGCAACGCCGGATATGGGCCAAAGGTCGTTATTTGAATGGTGCTGTCATCAATCTTGGAAATCTTGTCTACAGGTTTGAACAAGGCGCCAATAGCAGTGCCCTTCTGGGTTCTCTGCAGAGAGTATACAACGTCATCAGTCGTCAAGACCTTGCCGTCATGGGTTTTGACACCCTTGTAAATCTCAAATTGCCACGTAGAATCATTGATTCTCTTAAAGCTTTTGACTAATTCCGGTACATTATTGAGATATTCGTCCTGGGCAAACAAGTAGCTGTAGATGTTGGTAATAATATACCTGTTGGAAAGGTCGGAAGTGTTAATCGGGTCGAAAGATACCATATCCAGCTGCTGAACAACAGTAATATTCTCGTCCAGCTTGGCGCCAGGTTCCGCCTTGGTAGTCGACGGTGCAAGCTTTGGTGCGTTGATTGATGCGGGTGTAGTACTTGCATCTTTCTTGCTTGAGGAACCGCAACCTCCTACCATAGTTGCCGTCAAGACTAGAACTAACAAAAGAGAAATTACGAGGTTTTTCTTCATACTTTAGACTCCTTTCTGTTAAATGAGGCTTTTTCATAATTCGCTAGCCCAATAAAAGCAAGGACTGTTGAGTAATTAAATAAAAAAGATTTCACCCCCACCGTTGCCAACTTATCAAGTGACAGACCCATTAAAATTCTGGTAAAAGAAATCTGAATTCACTTGCATATTTTTGTATATTCGCCATCACCCGCTGTTGTCCTTCAAAACTTTCTGGAATATAAAGTATTTTCATACTATTCTGCAAAATTATTTATGTTAATGCGTATTTAGAAATTTTCGTGTACAAGTACGCCCCTAAACAAAAAAACCGCCCGAACCGAAGTCCAGACGAACAGAAAGTGCGACACGTTCCTAAGTGAAAAGCATAGGCATTGGCAGTACTGCCAAGAGAACTGATATCTCGATGATTCGAATGATGGGATAAGGTCCTGAAAGGCCCACTTTAAGCGTCCGACATGCATGAAAATAGATAAGTATATGAAAGCACGGGGACGTTCCTAGAAAATCAAGGCTCCCTGTATCACTATCATTATTGTCCTTGTTCTTTCCTAGATTGATAAATTTAGTTTTCTCGTCTGTCATCTCAAGGTTGAATTGATTCAAACGCACTATGAGTTGTTGATCAAATTCTTTTGCCTCATTTTCATATTTAAAGCCAAAGACGGCATCATCCGCGTATCTTACCATGTATGATGTACCCTTAGCTTGACGCACTGAACCAGTCCCTTTACTTCGAGCACCAATCTATTGAATTATTGGCGTGAAGGAAGTAGGTAACTCTTATTGCTTAATCTTCTTCCACCTGCTTTAGCAGGAACGTTTCTCTTGAGCAAGCTGCGAACAATAGAATACCAACACTAATGATAGCACCCCCAAGAGCGAACATTGTCGCGTATCCCCAATATTCGCCGACAATTCCTAAGACTACCGCACCTGTAGTAATCCCAACATCCATAAATGCCGTAAAAAATGCAAGTGCACTGGCGCGTTCCTGTGGTGAGGTCTCATCAACTACGAAAGCATTCAAAGCAGGCATAAATGCGCCAAAACCAAGTCCAAAACATCCACCGATAAAAGCTAATAGGTATACATTTTGCAACAATGGAAATAAAAATGTAGCAAAAGCTACCAGTGCTAAGCAAGGTACAATGATTTTACGCCGTCCAAAACGGTCTGATAATTTTCCAGCTATTACTCTGCTAATCAAAGTAAAGATTGCATAAGTAGTAAAAAAAATGCCAAAATTAATTAAACCTCTCTCTGGTGCATATACTGGCAAAAATGTTATGACTGTTCCATATACCGTCGCTGCGGTAAAAAGAGTTAATGAGGCAACTATTACCGCTGGTTTGCGGACAATAGCTAGAATGCTTACTTTTTGTTTATTGCTTTCATTCGGCTTAATCTCATCGATTAAAAAAACAGCTAAAAAAGCACCTGTAGCAGTGATTACGGAAACCATAAACAACATTGAAAAGCTATGCGTACTTGTTATAATGAAGTTGCCCAAAGCGGGGAAAAGAGCCATTGCTACCACATTAGCAACACCGTAAATTCCCATGACCTCTCCTCGGCGCTTAACAGGAGCCAAATCAGCAATATAAGCAAAAGCGGCCGCTAAGTAACTACCATGGGCAATTCCGTGTAGTACCCTCAATAAATAAAGAGGAACAATAGCATGAATTTGACCATATATGGAAAATAACAAAGCAAAAAGACCCGCGCCGAATAACATCATTTTTTTTCGACCATAATTGTCAGCCAGCTTACCCAAATATGGGCGGATTACCACAGATGCCATCGTAAAGGCTCCCACAACTAAGCCAATTTGACTCGTGGTTCCACCTAAGCTTGCCACAAATTGGGGAAGTATTGGTAAAAGCAAATAAAAGCTACCAAAATACAGAAAACTGGAAAGACAAATAAAGATAAAATTTCTTGACCACAGACTAAATTCACTCATTTTATTTCTTCCCTCGATTTTTTCCATTTTTCCAACCACACTTTACCTGTATTTAGTCTTTTGGGATGCAACACATTTTTTCATTTACCACAATAATTCTTTTCAATCCTAACCGCCCCTTCAGCTAGTCTCACTCATGTCAAGGGGTTAGGCACTCTGACTCGTTTGTCCGCTGCCACTGCTCATAAATTCTAAACTTTCCGTCGTTAAAATTGCAGACTTAGAAAAGAAAATGCCCGTTATAAACCCATTGTAGATTTATATACCAATTCGTTTCTATCCATCTTTATCCTGCAAATAAAAAAAATCCAGCACACTATAGTTTTTATAGTTCGAGTCCTATTTTGCTCATCAACTTATATTTTCACTTGATAGGTTCATTCGTAATTTGGGCTGAATCTAGCTTGGAACCATACTGCCTAATTACTTTACGAATAAAATCAAACTAACTGTCAAGCTTCATACCAGAATCTCGATGGCGAACACGCTCAGCAAGCTGTCATTGAGGCGTGTTTACATCATCTAATAATGTTTTCTAAATTCAATACCTCGCGGGCCAATCCGGCTGAACGATGGCCACTCGAGTCTATGCGGGAAAGCAGAAGAAGCAGTAAAGTACTATGTAGAATTATTTGAACATTCAGATATCAATAGTCACGTTACCACCCTTTCAACGGGTGGCGTTGCTAATGGCCCTATAAGGGCCACTAGCAACGCCTTAAGGAGTGGTTTCGCAATCACACTGTTATTTTAGATTATCCTCAGTTACTGATAGGATATTCTGTTACTTTGTTTTTTGTATGCTTGCTAATATAAAGTGCCTTATCGGCAAAATCTAGCACTTCATCTATGGACTCAGTATTTCTAGGATAGGTTGCAATACCGATACTTACTGTGCAGCCTCTCAATGACTGTTCACACCGGAAACGTATTTTTTCTGCAAATGATATGACAGTTTCACGAGGAGTCTTTCGTAAGATAACCACGAATTCATCTCCACCAAACCTAAATACTGATCGAATGCCGACAACCGTTACTGCTATCGCAGTAAATTCTTTTAATAAATCATCCCCGGCTAAATGACCGTATGTATCATTTAGTTGCTTAAAGTGATCCAGGTCTAATATCATTATTGCTAGGCTTTTCAGCGAGCCAGACTTAACTTCAACCTTAAGTAATTCCAGTGTGTTTTCAAACGACCTGCGGTTATAGGCTCCCGTCAATCCATCAATATCTGCGGCTCCTTGTAATGTAGCATGGACTTCTTCCAGCTCTCTAATGGTATCGTTATATACTTCTATCATTTCGTCGAATTCAGTAGTATAGCCATAAGAATGAATTTGTTTGTATTTCCCTTTTCTTATCGTGCTAAAGGCCTCAACTAACTTATTGAGAGGCTTCATATAGCGGCGCACTGTATACATACCAATAGCAACAACCACGAGAATAGTAAGTATTGATACAGCTATAATCTGGTAAATCATCATGGTACGAAATTTTGTTATCTCGACAGTAGGAGTCATCACAACGGCGCGCCATTTTAATTTGGGAATCTCACTATATCCAACATACTGTTCTTGCCCGGAATAGTTCTTCATGATTAGCGATCCTGTCAATCCCTGCAGATTATTGACCATTTCCCCCTTCTTCCCGATGCGCTCCTGATCAGGATGGTAAACTACGCTCCCTTGTCCATCAATAATTGCAATGATTCCGTCACGCCCAAAGGATTTATTGTCAAACATGGATGCTACATTATTTTCATGTAGCCAAACTGTCCCAACAACTACACCTGAAATAGTACCGTTTTCAATAATAGGGGTTGCAATTGCAACTACTTCACGCCCCCGAGCACTCATGTATACGTCGCTGATGTACGTTTCCCCTTTAATGGCTTTTTGAAAGTATTCCCTGTGCGACAAATTAAAACCTACAAATCCTTCAGCTTCGCTGGCAAGAGAAACAACCCCTTGTTTATCAATTATGAAAATGGCATTTACCTCAGGGATCACTGAATTTATTTTATCAAGAATTTCTTGATTACCTCGGATTTGAGGATCGGACGCAATCGTTTCTAACGATGTCTCAGTCTTCTTAAAGTATGCCGAAAGCTGTTCTCCAATATTATTAGCGGCTTTTTCATTAATAGCCAATAACAGAGAATCAGTATTAGCCATAAAAAAACTATTAAATGTAATAATCTGAATAAAGCTACTAATGATCACTAATATACTGAGTAATATTGTGAATTTATACAAAAAACGCATTTAATCAACTCATCTTTCAAAAAGCATTTCGACTAAAATACATTCTCCTTATTTTGATAAACTCCTGCCGTTAACGACAAATTATTACAAATTACTTCAACCTTTGGCACCTTACTCCGATATAATCTCGTTTTCTAATCACGTCTACACACTCTCCAAGAAAGTTCAAATATACTTACCCCCAAGTAACTACTAGCTTATATTTCATCATACTACCACATTAAACTGCAAATAAATATCCTGCACTGCTTATAATAATCGATGCAGGATTTTATGTCATTTTTCTCTGATTATCGCAAATAAAAATGTTACTTTCATGGGCATGGTACAAATGACGACAGCAATATTCACTACTGAAGAATACAGTCTTGACTTCCAGTTGCTCTTTTTCACACCTCTCATCATTCCAACAATATATCTAACATCTTTTTGCGATTATTAATAAATTCTTTCATTACGATATAATTTTCTGTTTTTTCGTATTCGATAACTGCAATACTGTTATTTGATATTTCTAAAATCATTGCACCTGGATATCCCATGATAATAGGTGAATGAGTGGCAATAATAAATTGTGAATGCTGATTAGCTAAGTCATGCATTCTTGAAATCATTGCCATTTGCCTCGTGGGAGATAAGGCTGCCTCTGGCTCATCCAATATATATAGTCCATTGCCTTTAAATTTGTTCATAAAAGTAGCGAAAAAGGCTTCTCCATGGGACTGTTCGTGCAACGACTGTCCCCCATAAAAACTACTAACTTCAAGTTTATCTATTTGGGTTGCAAGATTATAGAAAGTTTCCGCGCGAAAGAAAAAACTATCTCTAGGTTTTCTTGCTCCTCGAATTAAACGAATGTATTTATGCAATTCCGAATGAGAATTTCTCGTAGAAAAATTAAAATTGCAGGTTCCGCCTTCAGGATTAAATCCCCACGCAATAGCAATTGCTTCTAATAGAGTA
>Ga0209123_1001804_pt1 | contig 19824 bp, 17 predicted proteins | sample BarGraIncu00431A_FD_184500 | JGI IMG/M metagenome (GOLD analysis project Ga0209123, IMG submission 184500) | Arctic peat soil microbial communities from Barrow, Alaska, USA - Barrow Graham LP Incubations 004-31A (SPAdes) (version 2) | ecosystem: Environmental > Terrestrial > Soil > Wetlands >... | reverse complement strand
ATCCATTGCTGAATTCTCCGTTCGACTTGCATGTGTTAGGCACGCCGCCAGCGTTCGTCCTGAGCCAGGATCAAACTCTCCATAAAAGTTATATTATGAAGAACCTTGATGGCTCTTTAAAAAACTTAATTGCGTTAGTATAACTTGCGTTACCCAACTGTTTTGTACTCAAACGAGTACCGCACATCTGGCTTTTTTTAACCTTACTTACATTGTTTAGTTTTCAAAGAACACCCGATTACCGATCAACAATCTCTCGATTATTTCCTAATAACCTCATCGCCTCTTATTAGGGGCGAACATCAGTTTAACACGTTTCGCACACCATGTCAATATTTTTTGTCGTTACCACTGTTGGCAACTCAATAATATTAACATAGTACAAGAATTTATGTCAACACTTTTTATTGAATTTAAATCTGATTCTTTCGCATCATACCAAATGTAGGGTCTCGAAGGCAGATAGTATAATTAATTTCATTTCCAGACAAAAACCACTAAGACTTCTGTTTTCTCTGAGGACTTGGCACAAGCCAAGTCTATTCTTTACTATAACGTTAGCAATATGCAATGATATATCTTTCACTCAATTCATCTAATACTCGGCGCATTTCTCTAATACTTTCATCAGCTAAATTATATTCAGCCAAATCACAACCATGCACTACAGATGATAGTTTACGAATTTTCGACAGCAATTCAATTTTTTCCATTTTAAAACCCACCTCTATCTTAAAAATCACAATTTATATCTTACCAATTTAAATGCTCCTTGTAAAGAGTTAATTAACAAGTAAAGATATTCGACAACTAACGCATAAGAACAGCGTTAGTATATCCTTTATTTAACAGTAAAACTAATAGTTGTTATTATAAGCGCAAATCAAGTAACACTTTGGAGCTTTATCATCGAGAACTAGCAAAAAACGTAGACGTTTTTACAGATTAAAAAGATGCTAACGCATCCTTTAATGCTCCTCTCTATAGTTCTCTGCGCCTCTGCGATTAAAAACGATCCTAAAAATAAGAACAACTATCCACAGAGGCGCAGAGGGTAAAACCCACGTTAAACACAAAAGAATCACATTTCATTAATTGTGTTTGCTTTTATAAAAATTTTTGCACCGCACTACCATTCAAATATGTACAACATTTCCCCTGCCAAGTATCACGCTCCAATAATGTTTGTTCAATCGAGTCGCGAATTTTCCACCAACCAGTCTGCCAATTTGTAAATAATGTATTTGCCTCTGGGGCCCGACCGATTAAACGTTGCACTACGATATCAGGATGAAGATGTTCAAGGAAAGTGACGACTCTTTCCACATATTCTTCTTTCGAAATGAGTGATATCTCACCATTTTGATACCAGTCAGCCATTTGCGTGTCTTTTACAATATAAAGAGCATGAAGTTTTACCTGCTGAACACCCACTGCTGATAATATCTTGGCACTTTCTATGACATCAAGTTCATCATCCCAAGGTAAATTCAATATCATATGAGCACAAACTTCAATTTTGTATTGTTTTATACGCAAAGCCGCATCAAGAAACTCAGCTAATGTATGTCCACGATTTACTTTTTTCAAGGAATGATAATTGACTGTTTGTAACCCAAGTTCAATACTTATGTCTACTCCTTTAGATTTGCTAACTTCAGCTAACATCTCTAAGTACTTATCATTTACGCAATCAGGGCGAGTTGCTAGTGCAATGCTCACCACATCTTCCTGACACGCCTCCAGTACATATTCTTTTAGCTGATCAACAGGCAAATAGGTATTGCTGAAATTTTGGAAATAAGGAATAAATTTTTGTGCCTTATATTTGGCAGCAATATGTACCCGATTTGCAGCAATTTGCATCTCTACAGTCATAGACGCTGGCAGATTTTCATATCCGGCACCAATTTCACCACAGAAGGCGCAACCACCGCTCCCGCAAGTACCATCACGATTTGGACAAGTAACAGGTAAACTGACAGGCAATTTATACACTTTTACACCATAACGCTCTTTTAAATGCTCTGAATAAACATTGTAACGCATCTTAATTTCCCTCTCTTTCGGGCCAAAAGTAATGACTAGCAAGAGATTGGTAAGTGGTAGGTTCTTGCACATAGGAAAACAAAATGGGAGTCTCTATAGGTACTATTGTACCTGATTGAAAATACTGGGGTATATCTATAGAAAACACTTCTATATGATGTTTTTTATTAACATCCCGCCAATTAGTAAAAGTATAATGAGGCAAATAGTTACGTACTTTTTCTTGACTACTCCAAAATGCCCCTTTCTCTTTAGCCCATATTTCTTTGTTCCACGATAAATTTTCTGGACGTACCGTTCCTTTTTCACTCATCAGAGCATCAAACTTCAAAAATTCCTGGATTATACCCACCTCTTGTGTGTGATAAACTTGACAGAAATCTACTAAATATTTATATAATGATTTACTACTATGAGCCACTAAATGGAGTTCATGTTCTTCCCAATATGTAACTAAATCATGATAGAATTTAAAAGCACCACAACCATGCAATGTAATCAAAAATTGTAACGTATGGACAAATCGACCAGTGTTATACACCTGATTGAAAACGTCTTCTAGTATCTTAAGTTTACGAACATCTCCATAAGTCAAACAATTATTTGCCAAGACTTCGTAGGGTGCATAATCGAGAAAAATATAATTATATTTTTCCCCATCTGCTCGAATTGCAGCACCTTTTAGCATTTTTAAAAAGCCAATTTGTAGCATATGTGGTTCAAGCTGGTATACATCATTAAAGGACTGTCCAAAACGTTCATAACTTTCCTGGGGTAATCCTACAATCAAATCAAGATGTACATGAATATTCTGATAAGAAATAATCTTTGTAACATAATCCACAATCTTTAACCAGTTATTATGTCGAGAAATTTTATCAAGGGTTTGTTCACATGTAGATTGAATACCTATTTCGAACTGAAATCTGCCCACTGGTACTTCTTTTAAAAATTCTACTACCTCATCATCTAAAATATCAGCTGCAATTTCAAAATGAAAGTTAGTAAGACAATCACTTTTAGCCAAAAAGCGTAATATCGGCAAATAATGTTCTTTACGAGCATTAAATGTACGATCTACAAATTTAACTTGTCGTACATTATGCGTTATAAAAAATTGCAGGTCCTTATATACTCTATCCAAACTAAAAAAGCGTACACCACAAGTAGCACCTGACAGGCAATAACTACAGGAGAAGGGGCACCCCCTAGCACTTTCGTAATAAATGATTTTATCTTTCAGCTTATCGATATCTTCATCACAATAAGGAAAAGGGATGGTATTTAAATCTGGGACAATTTGCGGTTCACCTGTCACAATGATCGTATCTTGCCGAAAAGTTAGGCCCGCAATACCATTAACAGGTGAATTAGACCTTAGTGCTATCAATAAGGCTTGCAAGCTCTCTTCCCCTTCACCTTGCACAACATAATCTACTGAGCTATGTTGCTTCATAATATCTGCCGGGTCGTAAGTTACCTCTGGTCCACCTAAAACAATAACTACTTTTGGTAGTACTTTCTTTAACAAGTCCACTAATTTCAAAGTCATGTCCACATTCCATATATAGCAAGCCATTCCTACAATCACTGGCTGCTCCTTATAAATATCACTTAAAATAGTAAGCAATTCATTATTGATCGTATATTCCTTGCTAATAATCCTAGGACATATCGGCCGACAAGCGGCCTCCAGATATTTCAAAGCCATGGACGAATGAATAAATTTGGCATTTAATGTTGTCAAAACTACTTTCATTATAAAATCACTCCATATAAATTCACATATAATATTTTCCAAGTTATGCCACTGCTATCCTTACCTTTACATGACTTTACGCAAAATTCACCGCCTAACTGTTTAGTGAATACTATAAATTAAAGTAACCTTTAAAGGAAGGTGCAATAATGCGGATAGTCATAGATGGACAAAAAGTACCTGTTAATGTCAGAGTTAGTAGAGATTTATTAATGACTTTAAAAGCCATGTCCCAAACTCTTCACTGGCGAATCACCTACGATACTGCCAATGAGTTAGTTTATATTTATTCCAAAAATTTTGTTCCCCCAGCCCCCTTAGACCGTCCCACACTGATGATCGCCGAGCCCGAAAGCAATCGTCTATTAGGTAAAATCATCTGCCTCGATGCCGGTCATGGCGGTAGCGATCCTGGCTCCATAGGTCCATCAGGAACACTAGAAAAAGATAATACCTTGGCAATATCTTTACTACTGAGGGATATACTAGAAAGTAACGGTGCTACAGTTGTAATGACGAGGGACTCCGATCAAAATGTAGCTGCTCCTGATTCCCTGCCCAGTGAAGAACTAAAAGCCCGCACCGAAATTGCCACTGATTCGAATGCCGATATCTTCATCAGTATACACAATGATTCATTTACCAGCAATACAACGATGGGCACAACCTGCTTTCATTATGGAGATGTTGACTCCATGAAACTAGCTGCCTTTGTCCAAAAAAACTTAGTGGAAGAACTAGGCACTAAAGATCGCTCTTCACGTTTTGCTAGCTTTTATGTCATTCGTTATGCAAAAATGACTGCTATTTTAGTAGAAGTGGCCTTCATTTCTAATCCCGAGGAAGAAGTATTACTTTCTAGCACAGATGGTCGAACCAAAATAGCTGAAAGTATCTTTCAAGGTATTGCAAACTATTTTAAAGCATAAAAACCCTTTTTTTTCATATACTACACAGGAGTTCTCGTATTTTTTGCCAATATATACAGTATGGCCGAACTCATTCAGAATTAAGTTTAATGACGGGATGTTATAATGACATTCCCGTCTGTAAGCTTATCAAGAGCAAATATACTCAATATTAGTAGAAGGAGTGTTCTCATGTTTAAAATACCACAACTCATTCCCCTTGTTCTTAGCACCATGCTTTTTGCCCCTGGAGAAAATACTACTCTGGAATCTTCCCACGTGCCAGACCGCAGTGAAATACCCAAAGAAGATAAATGGCATCTAACAGATATTTATGCCAATGACGAACTGTGGCAACAAGACTATAATAAGTTAAAAGCTAGCTTTGGGACTGTTGAACAATTTACAGGAAAGCTAGCAAATTCGCCCCAAGATCTACTTTCATGCCTTAAAGCCCGGGACGAAATTGGAATTACCAGCGGTAAACTCTATGCCTTTGCCCGTATGCACCGCGACGAAAATACCGCTGACGCCAAATATCAAGCCATGACCGACAAGGTTGAATCATTGCTAGCCGAGGCAGGTACAACTACTGCGTTTATTGAGCCAGAGATTTTAGCCATATCTGATGCAGAGTTGACTAGGTTCCGTAAGCAAGAGCAAGGATTAACTGAATACAGTTTTTACTTTGACAACCTTTCCAGACAAAGACATCATGTCTTGTCACCCGCTGAAGAAGCCATTTTATCTCGCGTGTCAGAAGTTACACAGGCATCAGAAAATACCTTTAACATGCTAGCCCACGCCGATATAGAATTCCCCGAAACAATTGATGAAAATGGGCAATCTATTCAATTAAGCGAAGGACGCTATAGCTTGTTTATCCGTTCAAACAATCGGGATGTACGTCAGCAGGCCTTTACTAAACTATTTAAAACATACAACAAATATCGCAATACTTTTGCTTCTACACTCAGCGGTAATGTAAAATCAAATATCTTTTATGCTAAAACACGTAAGTATAATTCTCCCTTGGAAGCAGCCTTAAAAGGTGATAATGTACCAACAGCAGTATATGACAATCTAATCACTACTGTCCATAACAATCTTGCACCATTACATCGTTATGTGGCCATGAAAAAAAAGTCCCTGCATTTAGATGAAATCCATATGTATGATTTGTATACACCACTTGTTAGTGATGTTAAGCTGACAATGCCTTATGAAGAAGGATTGAAAGTAGTCCGCACAAGTCTTCAACCTCTAGGAGCAGAATATAGGGATATTTTAGATAAGGGTCTAACTTCTGGTTGGATTGACGTTTATGAAAACAAAGGCAAACAAACGGGTGCTTATTCCTGGGGTAATTATGGCACACATCCTTTTGTCTTATTAAATTATAATAATCGTTATGACGCTGTCTCCACCTTAGCACACGAGATGGGCCACGCCATTCATAGTTATTATAGTCAAAAATATCAACCCTATCCCACATCAGCATATACCACCTTTTGTGCAGAAGTAGCTTCTACCACAAATGAAATATTACTTCTGGAACATATGCTTAAGACGACTACAGATAAAAAAATCAAACTATACCTCATTAATCAATATCTAGAACAAGTGCGGGGCACTCTCTATCGCCAGACTATGTTTGCCGAATTTGAGAAACTTCTCTATGAAGCTGCACAGCAAAATCAGTCCCTTACTGCTGATATGCTTGACAAGTTATGGCATGGACTTAACCTAACATATTATGGGCCAGACATCATTATAGACCAGGAAATCGACGTGGAATGGGCACGCATCCCACATTTTTATATGGATTTTTATGTATATCAATATGTTACTGGCTACTCAGCCGCAACGACTCTAGCGGAAAAGATATTACATGAAGGTCAGCCTGCTCAACAAAAATATTTGGACTTTTTAAAAAGTGGTGGATCTGACTATTCCCTCACCCTTTTAAAGCATGCTGGTGTTGATATGTCTTCAGCCAAACCCATTGAGATAACATTAAAAAAGTTTTCCACCATGCTTGATGAAATGGAAAAACTATTAGCAGAGTAAAACAGCCTAGACAAATGGCCTGAATCAAGAGATTCAGGCCATTGCAGTCACTATTTACTAAGCTGTAATATCTGCTTGATAACTACAGACATATCCTCTTTATTACATACTCTTTGATGACGAATAGGTTCATTTTCTAATGTTGCTAGTGCGGTCGGCACTGTAGAGCCGCTTAACGCAGCCAACTGCTGCAACATTTCAAATTCACTTTTCCCAACCATGTTTTCAGAATCATCAATGGCAGTTAATACGCTTTCATTAAACTTAAAAGGACTCGCTGTCGATATAATAATCTGAGTGGTATGATCACCAGTCTGCTGCCGATATCGATCTCCAACCTGCCAAGCGACAGCGGTATGAGGATCTGTTAGATAATTGTATTCATTGTAAACAGCTTTAATCTGTTGCAACGTCTCATTATCATCGACATAATCCGCCCAAAAAATTTGTTGAATAGCTGTTAAATAATCTTCTCCCACATTATATTGCCCACTATCATTCAGCTCTGCCATGAAATTCTTAACTTGCAACGTATCACCATTTGTAATGTAATATAACAACCGTTCCAAATTACTAGATATTAATATATCCATAGATGGAGATACTGTTTTATGGAAAGGACGCTTACGATTATACACACCAGTTTGCAAAAACTCAGTCAGTACATTGTTACTATTGGACGCGCAAATTAATTTCCCAATCGGTAGCCCCATTGTTTTAGCATAATAACCGGCAAGAATATTACCAAAGTTTCCCGTTGGTACAACGAAATTTACTGCTTGTCCTAGCTGTAAATGACCATCACGAACCATATCAGCATATGCACTAAAGTAATATACAATCTGAGGCGCAAGTCTTCCCCAATTAATCGAATTGGCTGATGATAACTGAAAACCTTGAGCTGCCAAATCAGCATTAAATTCTATATTATTAAAAATATCTTTTACCCCAGTTTGCGTGTCATCAAAATTCCCCTTAACAGCCACAACACTCACATTGGAACCCGCTTGCGTAACCATTTGCATGCGCTGAATTGGACTCACACCATTATCAGGGTAAAAAACTATAATTTTTATCTGGTCAACATCTGCGAACCCTTCTAAGGCAGCTTTCCCCGTATCACCAGATGTTGCCGTCAAAATTACGATTTCCGCTGTTTCATTGGTCTTGCTAAGGGCCGTAGCTAATAATTGGGGAAGTATTTGTAAGGCCATATCCTTAAACGCACTTGTTGGACCATGCCATAATTCAAGTATAAACTTGTTTTCACCGATCGACACCAAAGGAGCAATCCTAGGATCATTAAATTTAGCAGTTGTATAAGCAGCCTCAATACAAGAACCGAGCTCCTTATCACTATAGTCAGGCAAAAACAATCCCAGTATCTTAAAAGCTCGCTTTCCATAATCAAGATTTGTTAAGTTAGCTAACCAATCTGTATCGATCTTAGGTACAATAGTTGGTACAAATAACCCACCATCAGCAGCTATTCCCACTACAATAGCTTCAGCTGCACCAAAATTATTATTTTCCCCACGGGTGCTAATATACATAAAAAGCTCCTTTTCCTCAAAACTCTATATTCTTTCTTCAATAATTTCTTGTTTCTCTACTACACCATCGTTATAACGAATGAGCATTTCACCAGTAAAGCTAAGAATATGCCTAAGCTCCTCGATAGCTATTTTTTCATCTGCATACACGACTGCCAAAAGATTATTCGTCGACAGGGTTACCGCTGTACGTCTAGAATTCGCCTCAGAATTCCCAAAAGCACCACTACTATCATTTAAAAATGGCTTGCAATCAGTATCCATAATACCGCCCCTAATATCCACATAAGTATCTTCCAAGGGTATGCGATAACTAATATCACCATTTATTTGATCAAGATCATATAAACCAACTGGTAGTAAAAAATTAATAGAACAATAATGAGTCACAGTCACTGCACTATTAACATAATATGGCTCTACACTTTCTAGCACCCGGCGAACCAATTCTTCAGAAGCCAAATTATAACGTGAGGCATCAAAATCATTTTGGTTATACAAACTACCCACACCCACCACACGAGGCATATTTGTCAATTCCTGGATATTGTATACCGCAGCTATTGAGCTCTGCAATTGAAAAAATTTTTGGGCTAATGATGAAGGCGTACCTTGTACCTTAGCGTTACGAATAAGAATATACCCAAGCCGACAGCGGGTAGCCCCAGGTTTTACACTTTTATGAATATCAAACTTCATAGATGCCTCCATATAAAAAAATCAACTAGTTTTAGATCTATTCTAATGCCACATGGCGAGATATATTGAATATTTTACCATTTACAGCACCCACTAGATCATTGGGATCAATCAAAACCTGACAGCCCCTTATTCCGGCACTAATTGAAATATAAGTCCACAATATAACACTCTCATCAATATAGATATCATAGGCTTTTTTTGTACCTAAGGGTGAAACGCCACCCCGAACATATCCTGTTAATTTTTGTACATCCTTTAGCGGTACCATCTCTACTTTCTTATTGCCACTACTCACCGCTAACGCCTTTAAATCCAGCTCCAAACCGCCTGGTATACACGCCAGTAGTACTCCTGTTTTATCACCACACACCACTAATGTTTTAAATACTTGGTCTAAGGGCACCTTAATCTTTTCGGCAACACTGTCTGCACTAAGATGACTTTCATCCACTGTATATTCACGTAACTCATAGTTTATTTTTAGATTATCTAAAATACGAGCAACATTAGTTTTCTTCAAAAAAATCCCTCATTTAATTAATTTGGCATATTCAATACTTATAGCAATCTTATTAACATTATACAACAAACATAATATATTCTAAAGAGTATAGTATGCATATATTTATTTGTCAACAAGTCCCCAAATTCTTAACCAATACTTATTTGCCATCATTTTGGCAGGATATATACTTACTGTATAGAATTAATAACAATGATATAACGAACTGACAAAAAGAGGTGACTTACTTTTGCTTAAAGTAGCTCTAGCACAAATGGAAGTAATCCCCGGTAGGCCCGATATAAACACTAAAACCATGTTATCAATGATCGAGCAAGCATATGGGCAACAGGCCCAAATGATTATTTTTCCTGAAATGTCTATCCCTGGATATTTCCTTGGCGATACCTGGGAACAGTTAGCATTCCTAAGAGATTGCGTAGATTATGGACAACGTATTATCTTGGCATCAACTAATATCTGTATCGTATTTGGCAATATTGGGATAGATTGGAACAAAGTGAATGATGATGGTAGGGTACGCAAATACAATGCCTGCTTTGTCGCCTATCAGGGTAAACTTATGGGTGATGATAACTTTCCCTACCCCTTCCGCATTAAAACACTACAACCCAACTATCGAGAATTTGACGATTCCCGGCATTTTTACAGCCTATGTAAATTAGCAACTGAACGAGGTGAAAATGTTAATCATTTATTGCAACCAGTACATTTGCAATTAGGCCACAAACAACTCAAGCTGGGTTGCATACTTTGTGAAGATGGCTGGAGTGATGAATATGCTATTAAACCAACTACTGCCATCCATCAAAATGGCCCCGTAGACCTCTTTATCAACATTTCAAGTTCGCCATATACCATTGGTAAAAATAACAAACGAAATCGTGTTTTTTCTCATCAAGCTCGAAGCGTGAATACACCTCTAATTTATGTAAACAATACGGGTATCCAAAATAATGGGAAAACGATTTATACTTTTGATGGTCTAAGTACTGTTTACGACCACAATGGTGACATTGTAGATTATTGTCCTCCATTTTCCTCATTATTAAAATGTATTGAACTAGATTTAACGAAGGGTGTAAAAAAATCTTTGCCTTATACCAAGTCAGACAGGGCGCATTCAGCAATGACTATGGAAAATGACACTGATATAAACAGTATTTACAAAGGTCTACACTATGGAACGCAACGTTTTTTGCGCTCTATTGGTATGAAAAAAGTAGTCATTGGTGCCTCTGGAGGTATTGATTCAGCCGTAAGCGCCGCCCTTTATGTCCAAATTTTAGGTCCTGACAATGTATTATTGGTAAATATGCCAAGCAAATATAATTCTAAAACAACGAAAGATTTATCAGCTAAACTAGCTAAAAATCTGGGTTGCCTCTACACTATTATGCCTATTCAATCCGTAGTTGATCATACAATTGAGCAAATCAGCCAAACGCCAATAATAAACCTTACAACTGGAGTTGAACAACTATTAAAAGTTACTTCCTTTGTGACAGAAAACATTCAAGCTCGTGACCGTTCAGCCCGCATTTTAGCTGGTGTTGCCGCAGCCTTTGGTGCTGGTTTTACTTGTAATGCCAATAAAAGCGAAGCAACCGTGGGTTACTCCACGCTCTATGGCGATCAAGCCGGGTTTTTAGCAGCCTTAGCTGATTTGTGGAAACATCAGGTCTATGAATTGGCCCACTTTTTGAACACAGACATTTACCAACGTGAAGTCATCCCCCAAGAAACAATAGATATCGTTCCTAGCGCCGAGCTGTCTTTTGATCAAGCTGTTGACCAAGGCAAAGGGGATCCTATTATTTATCCCTACCATGATTACCTCTTTAAAGCATTTATGGAACATTGGAATCGCGGGACTCCTGAAGACATCTTACTCTGGTATGAGCAAGGTCTCTTAGAAGAAAAGATCGGCTGCTTACCGGGATTAGTAAGGCAATTATTTTCTACCCCTGCTGAATTCATTGCTGACCTAGAAAAATGGTGGAGCCTTTATACCGGCATGGCAGTTGCTAAAAGAATCCAAGCTCCCCCTGTGCTGGCGATCAGCAGACGCGCTTATGGCTTTGACCATCGCGAAGCCCAAAATGGAACTTATTTTACTGCCAAATATCTCAAGTTAAAAAATAAATTATTGTAAACTCAAAACTTTACCTGCCCACTATATAGGTAATTATACCCACAAGACTTATGACGACAATAGCAATGGGCAATGCAACAAATAGGAGTCCTGCTAAAATAATACCTAACAATAATTTGGTTAGTAAACTTGTATTGCTTATAGTGAACTGCTTAGTATACATCTGTTGATTAGCATAACTACCTGGCTCTTGATAATGTCCTTCTTCTTGCTGTTGATCTTGCTCAAGAGTAATACCGCTAAAATGTTGCTTTTCTTCTAGAGTCAAAACCTGTACATTATTTTCGATTTCCTTACATTTGGAACATCGTTGCTCATTGACTTCCACTTCAGCACCGCAAACTCTACAATTCAATATTATCACCCCTGACATATTAAAATTCAAACAATATGGCTATTTCTCTTCTATTTTATTGATTGAACAATGTATCATTGTTCAATCAATTTTTCATTGTTCAAACAATAAATTTACAAATCCTTCTTCACTCAAATACCTGGCATCAAATGCTTGTAGTTGCAATACCTTATCCAGTTGCTTTTTATTTTTGTACAGGCTCGCTGTGGAAACTTCTAAGTGATCAGCGAGATCTTTCGCTGTAATATTGTCAATACTATTACTCTCTGCATAGGCATAAAATACCGTTGTAGCCCAGGTTGCAGCCTTACGTACGTTAATAATATTAAGTTGGCAAAAATCGTACCACATCTTTTCCAGTAAATTTTGATCATGTAATGAAAATCCATAGGCCACAACCAACTCATGCAATAAATTAATTACAGATTGATTTGCCAACCTTTTGTCCTCAATACCCGGATAATTACGTTCCAACTGGGCTATCGATGTCACATTAACTTTACTCAATGTGACTAGAATACGCACTGTGTGGCGCAATACTAAGGCGTGACGATTAAAAAAATCTTCTAAAGTCGCATTAGGTTTTTGAATTTCAAAAATTTCTTTTTGCCTAATCACTTCATCCTTTATTCTTCGCCGAAGATTAATACTCATTTCGATACTGGTTAAATAATTAATCATTACTAAACCTGTGGGGAAGACATGCCCAAAAAACAATAACTTCTTTAAATATTTATAATCAAAGTTTAGCAACGGTAAACCAAATATTTCACCTGTAAATAAATTAACGCACTCTACCGAATTTGCATTTAGTATTTTATTGACATAAAACACAGTGAATTTGGAGCTTAATAACTCTTGTAATATCCGGTATTCATCAGCACTCAGTTTTTCGCCACAGATAGCATTAAAATATTCTAAGGGTTTCCGATCACTTTCTAGCAAATGATAATCAAATAAGAAGTAATCCCAAAAGCCTAACCAGAATTCATCTTCAACATCTTCTGGCACCCCCTCAAAGGGGCCTATATATAAGTATAAAGCCCGCTCAAAATCTTCAGTAAAATTCTTTCTATGGAAATATTTACCGAGCTTTAACATAAGTCCTTCTGTAGCATCACCAATAATACTACCAAAATCATCCTCAAATAATCGGAGTTCATCAAGCAGCGCATCTGATTTAATCAGATTTAATTTCTTGCCTCCTGCGATCTTTTGTGTTGCATCTTTAATTTCATCGACATTATTAATGATTTTTTTATTAAATAAATAAGTATAAAAATCGATAAGAACATTTAATATATGTCGAGCAGATTTTAAATTTGCTTTAAAATCTCCTATATGCTCTGCTAGCCATTCAATGGCTAAGCTATATTCAACTGAAGTTATCTCATTCAGATCATCATTACCAGCATCATTTAAATATAATGAAAAAATTTGTATTTGTCGCCACAAGTCTTTAAGCTTTTCATCACTAGCCCCCTGCCAAGCCTTTTGTCGTAAAAAGCCTTCAACCCACTCCTGTTTGATAGCACTATCCCATATTATACTTTCATCATAAAAAATTCGCACTTGATCATATACGTTTTTAATCATTTATCGTAAAAATCTCCTTTAAGCCAGTACTTTAGCATGTATCTTATCATTACACATCATTATAACATTTTTATTTACGATCAACTAGTAAAAAGCACTCATGGGAATGAGTGCTTTTTGTTTAACCTAAGGGTAGTCTTTTGCCAAAAGACCTATTCATAAACGGAGATATACCTGTTGTATGGCAGCAAACAAGTAGGCCACACTTATCTAATTAACAACATTAATCGGCTTGCCTTGAATAAAGGCTTCAATATTAACCGCCATAAGATCAATAAGCCTTTGCCGTGACTCGAAACGTCTCCACCCAATATGAGGAGTTAGAATGACATTATCCATAGTAAATAAAGGATTATCTAGCTCTGGTGGTTCTGGATCCTGAACATCAAGAGCCGCGCCGGCAATTTCTCCGTTTTGCAGCGCTTCAATCAAATCAGTTTCGTTGATAATTCCTCCCCTCGCAGTATTGATGATAAATGCGGTGGATTTCATCATCTTTAGTCTGTCCTTATTAATAAGGTGTTTCGTATCGACGCTCAGAGGGCAGTGGATGGTAATAAAATCACTTTGCTGTAGTAATGCTTCAAGGGTAACGAATTTCACCTTAGGATTGTCACAAGGCTTCGGCGTACGATTATATACGAGAATATTCATTCCCAATGTCAAAGCTATTTTTATGACATTTTGTCCAATCGCCCCAGTGCCACCAATGACGCCAAGGGTTTTATTTTGTAGTTCGAAATGTGGCAGCTGCAGATGTTTTGTGAAATTATCAAAATTTTTCTCATGAAGCATAATTTGCTGTTGAATCAATGAGGAGCTTAAATTTAGTATGAAGGTAATCACTAGCTGAGCCACTGCCTCAGTGCTATAACTAGGCACGTTACAGACGGCAATATTCTTTTCCCTTGCTGCAACAATATCAATGTTGTTGTAGCCTGTACCCGCTTCACAGATGAGTTTGACAGAAGGAGGGAATGCTAAGATCAAGTCCCTGCTTAGAGGTAATTCCTTGGTGATGATAATTTCTTGATTCTTAACCCGTTGCAAAATTTCTTGATCACTACTTGCACCGTATTTTGTGACAGTGGTGAGCTTTGATAGTAAGGAAAAATCAAGTTTATTATCAAAGTCCAGTTTTGCAGAATTAACAAATACTACGTTTTTCATAGTTACCCCCACATAAAAATTCATTTCTAAATATTAGTATATTCCTTATCAGAGCTGCATGTCAATTTTAATGAAAAAAACTTCTGATACAAGATCAGAAGCTTTTTAAATATGTAACTTATAGAACTATTTTCTTACATCAAAATAGTTTATATTCCATTTTAATTGGTGCGAAGGGGGGGACTTGAACCCCCACGGGCGTTACCACCCTCCGGATTTTAAGTCCGGTGCGTCTGCCGATTCCGCCACCCTCGCATGTATGAACATTAACTAATTGGAGGCGGCACCCAGATTTGAACTGGGGAATAGAGGTTTTGCAGACCTCTGCCTTACCACTTGGCTATGCCGCCTTTAGAATGGAGCGGGAAAGGAGATTCGAACTCCCGACCCTCGCCTTGGCAAGGCGATGCTCTACCGCTGAGCTATTCCCGCATGATAAATGGTGCCTCAAGACAGAATCGAACTGTCGACACGAGGATTTTCAGTCCTCTGCTCTACCGACTGAGCTATCGAGGCAAATGGTTAAGAAATGGCGACCCAGATCGGATTTGAACCGACGACCTCCGCCGTGACAGGGCGGCATTCTAACCGCTAAACTACTGGGCCATTTTTTCAGCAACATAATCTATTATATTGCATTTGTTTTAGTTTGTCAACTACTCTTTTAAAATTTCTTTTGAAATTCAATTTTCCCCAGTTGCAAGCCCTAGTCACAAGCATTATTATAGCATATCGTACCTTATTGTCAAGTACTTTCGTAAAGATAAGTTTAGTTGGCGCTAAACCACCAAAAGGTCGACTAGGAACACATCGCACAAAGGCACAAGCCTATCGCATCTTCGCCAAAGCTTTAACTTAACTGTCCAGTACTTTCTTGATCGTTGCAATAACTTGCTCAGCAGCAAAAGGTTTTACAATAAAATCAGATGCACCCGCTTTAAGCGCATCCGTAATAATAGCTCTTTGGCCAAGAGCAGTAACCATAATGATTCTTGCTAAAGGATTTTCTTCATGAATATGTGTAACCGCCTGTATTCCATCCATTTTTGGCATAGTAATATCCATTGTTGTTAAGTCTGGCTTATACTGGCGATATAGCTGTACAGCCTCCATACCGTCTCCTGCTTCACCAACAACTTCATGTCCATTATCAATCAATACTTTCTTTAGCATCATTCGCATAAAAGCAGAATCATCACATACCAATATCCTTGCCACTTTATTTCACTTCCTCCTACTTATTTTTATATCACTTTTATGCATCCAACTGAGTTCTCATACTTTCTAACACCACTTTAAGATGGGCAGTAATGTTTTCTTGCAATTGATCTAAGGTCGTAGCATCAAATACTGCTGACATTTGTGGGGTACGCCGAATACGGGTTTCCCCAAAAAATTCATCCCTGAAGATATTATAGTAAATAATAAAATTGCTTTCACTGGAAAAGTCACTATAATCAAGGATAATATATGAACCATTAATTATTTTGACAGGCGCACTTGGTTTTATGAATAGTTCAAATCCCACTAAATTCTGTGGCAGTTTCTTTCCATATGGCCATTCAAGTATTTGCTTGTCAATAACGATACTTCCCAAACTATCAGAATTAAACACCGCCAAACTTATTAGCGTCTCTTTTAATCTGTTAAGTAATAATTTCTCTAAGACACCCAAATCAGCAACAATAAAATTTACATCAAAGTACTCAGTCAAACCAATGACTGTCCGAGCCAAAAACTCCTTGGTCGCTTTATCATATAGAACGGAAAAGCTTTTATGCCATTCTATATTTTGATATGTGAAGATACAATACTGGGTGCCTCGTTCCTCAAATTCTCGACTGAGTGTAAACCCTGTAAATTCAGCTGGCAATTTAGCGATTAGTTCCCACCCTTGTACTTGTGCTATTATTTTTTCCATATAAAACAACCTCTCATTCTAACTTTATAGCTATTCTTTATATTTCTCATAAAATCCTCTATTTGTCACCAATTAGTACTGGGATGAATATCATGTGTTAACTTATTAAAAGTGTTAGGAGGAAAAACATGAAATACCTTAGCAAAATAGGAATCATAGCCTTGCTGCTCATTACCCTCCTTATGACTGCTTGTAGTCAAAATTCTGTTCGGTCTGGTCAACCAACAGTGGGTCCAGCATGGGCATCAGAGCTATCGCCCCTTCCTCAGGAAAAAGTGATTAAGGTAGGTATGAAACAAGTCATCTCTGACGCAGGCATCTTAATCGGTATGGCAAAAGGTTATTACAAGGATTTAGGGATCACAATTGAACCAATACAATTTAATTCTGGTCAAGAAATGATTAATCAACTAGCCGCTGGCCAGCTGGATGTAGGAGCCACCGTCACTTCAGCAGGTTTATTCAATGCCATGTCTCGTGATATTCCTGTGAAAATCGTTGCTGATAAGGGAATCAACGTTCCCGGTCAAGGCTATTACCGCCTGGTCATTCGCAAAGATTTGGTTGATACTATAAAAGACTATAAAGATTTACGCGGTAGAAAAATAGCGGTAGTTGGCACGGCCTCACTTGATGAAATTTCTTTAGCAAGAGTCTTGCAAAAAGGCGACTTGACCATCAAAGATATCGATTTACAAGTTATCCGCGCTTTTCCTGATATGTTGGTATCCCTCGGTAACAAGAGCATTGATGCCGCCATGGTGATAGAACCCTTTGTCACCCTTGGTATCAGCAAAGACCTAGCTGACCCCTGGAAAGATCCTATTGAATATGATCCAGATGCCCAAACAGCTTTACTAGTCTTCGGTACCAGTATGACCAAAAATCCTGATATAGCCAATAGATTTATGACTGCCTACATACAATCTGTACGCGATTATAATGACGCCTTCTTTAAAAATAAAAATAAAACAGATATCATCACGATTCTCTGCAAGTACTCAGTCATCAAAGATGCTTTATTATATGAAAAGATGTTTCCTACTGGCTTAAACCCTAATGGTTATGTCCGCACTAAAGGTATAAACATGGATTTAGCATGGTATAAGGAAAATAACCTATTAAAATCTGACCTACAATTTACTGATGCTGTTGATAACCATTATGTAGATTTTGCGATTAAAACCTTAGGACCCTATCAGTAATTGAAACTATGGTTTGGAGTTGAGCCTATGGCAAAACAATTACACTCTGCTTCATTCATCCGAATACTTTCTGTATTATCCCCTGCAACACTACTCTTATTATGGGAACTTTTAGCGTATACTCATGTCATTGATGTCCGACTACTATCAAGCCCTAGCTTAATTATACATTCTTTCATTCCACTGCTGTTATCGGGTGAACTATTGTATAACACCTCCGTCAGTGTCCAACGAGTATTGTGGGGATTCCTAGGAGGATCTATTCCCGGTATATTACTTGGCATCAGTATGGGCTTGTCACCTATTGTCCGCTCTGCCATTGAGCCAATGATAGCAGCTACTTATCCGATTCCAAAACTAGCGTTAATGCCATTAATCCTATTAATCTTCGGTTTGGGAGAAACATCAAAAATTTTCACCATTGCCATTGGTGTATTCTATTTGGTGGTCATCAATACCATGGCCGGGGTGCTTAATATTGATAAAATCTATTTAGATGTAGCCAAAAATTTTGGCGCCAATCGAAAAAATTTTTACTTAACAGTGGCTTTTCCTGGTGCATTGCCCATGATTTTTGCTGGTTTAAAGTTAGGTATGGGTATGGCCTTAATTCTTATTGTGGCAGCTGAACTATCAGCTGCCAAAGCTAGAATTGGTTGGATGATATGGCGTGCCTATGACATGTTTGATATTGAACAAATGTTTGTAGCCCTCATTATGCTATCATTTCTCGGCTATATATTCTCACTACTCCTTGACCGAATTGAAAGCTTAGTTCTCCCCTGGAAGCAACAAATATAACAAGGGGGATGAGAATAAGGATGTATGACACAAAACGAATTTCCATCGACAACATTAATAAAGTGTTTCATACCAATACCAATCAAATAATCGCCTTAAAAGATATCTCATTGTCCATTGGCGATGGCGAATTTTTCTGCATTGTTGGTCCAAGTGGTTGTGGAAAAACCACATTGCTCCGTATTTTAGCTGGCCTGGAAACACCTTCAAGTGGCGTCGCAACAATCAAATCAACACAGAAAGATCGTCCCATCAATTCCATGGTTTTCCAAGAGCAATCAATTTTCCCTTGGATGACAGTCCTGGATAATGTGGGATACGGCTTACGCATGCGTGGAATCGATAAAGCAACTCGTAATACAATTGCCGAGCATTATATTAATATGATTGGTCTGAGTCAGTTCACTCACGCTTATCCTTCCCAGCTATCAGGAGGTATGAAACAGCGGGTGAGTGTCGCCCGGGCTTTTGCCAATGATCCAGAGGTATTATTAATGGATGAACCCTTTGGTGCTCTTGATGAACAAAACAGAATTATTTTGCAACAAGAACTACTACGCATATGGGAGGGTACCCGCAAAACAACGGTTTTTATTACCCATAGCATTGATGAAGCCTTATGTTTAGGCGATAGAGTATTGATCATGACCGCAAATCCTGGTATGATCAAAACCATCGTCGACGTGAATCTACCGCGCCCGCGAAACATATCCGCTATCCGTACTTCCTTGCATTACAATACCCTATTTCAGTCCATTTGGTTGCTTCTACGCGATGAAGTGCTGAATAGTAAAAAGGTACTGTGCCAAGATCTCTCTATTTAGCTTCCATTTCTTCCATAAATTTAAAAAGACGATACAGTCTATACTGTATCGTCTTAAATGTTGTAGTGGCAGGGGTGGAAAGACTCGAACTTTCAACCGACGGTTTTGGAGACCGTTACTCTACCAATTGAGCTACACCCCTGTTTGGAGCGGGAAAAGAGATTCGAACTCTCGACCCTCGCCTTGGCAAGGCGATGCTCTACCGCTGAGCTATTCCCGCATAAAAAATGGCG
>Ga0209123_1001803_pt1 | contig 19825 bp, 19 predicted proteins | sample BarGraIncu00431A_FD_184500 | JGI IMG/M metagenome (GOLD analysis project Ga0209123, IMG submission 184500) | Arctic peat soil microbial communities from Barrow, Alaska, USA - Barrow Graham LP Incubations 004-31A (SPAdes) (version 2) | ecosystem: Environmental > Terrestrial > Soil > Wetlands >... | reverse complement strand
CCGCAAGGGCAGGCGACTTGGCTCGAAAGAGTGAACGTTACCGCTACCAGGAGTGGTAGTTCAGTTGGTTAGAATACCGGCCTGTCACGCCGGGGGTCGCGGGTTCGAGTCCCGTCCACTCCGCCAAGTATTGGTTTTGAGTAGTCCATTACGGTCTATCAAAACTCCTAAAAGCCCCGTTCTACGGGGCTTTTTTGTTTTCTATCGTCCGATACGGGGTATTGCTATCCGACGACATTTGGGGGTATCTTTGGGGGCATGGGGGTACTCAAGTGGGGGTATTCCGGAAAACACCAAATTTTGGAGCGTTTCATGCCGCTGACAGACACCGCCATCAAGAAGATCAAATCCGGTGCCAAACCCGTCAAGTTGAGTGACGGCAAGGGGATGTACCTGCTGGTCAATCCGGCTGGATCAAAGTTGTGGCGCTGGAAATACCGGGTGCTGGGCAAAGAAAAGGTGATGTCGCTGGGTGCATACCCGGATGTGTCGTTGGCGCAGGCCCGCGAGGGCATGGAAAAGGCACGCAAAGTTCTGGCGGCTGGTGATGACCCGATGGTGGTACGCAAGGCTGACAAGGTTGCGACACGCACCGCCGCCGAAAATTCTTTCGAGACTGTGGCGCGCAAATGGTGGGCGCATTGGAAACCCGCGCGTAGCGAACAGCATGCTGGGCAAGTGATGCGGCGTTTTGAGGCCAATGTCTTTCCGCACATTGGCGCCAGGCCGGTTTCAGAAGTTCAAGCGCCTGAGTTGGTCGCTATGCTCAAGGTCATAGAGTCACGTGGCGTCAATGACTTGGCCAAGCGAGCACTGCAAACGTCTGGGCAGGTGTTTCGCTACGCCATCGCGCATGGGTTGGCCACTCGCAATCCAGCCATTGACATCAAGCCCAGTGACGTATTGGCGTCGCGCCAAAAGAAGAATCTCGCGCGCATTGAAAGCCGGGAGTTGCCGGAACTGTTGCGCCATATCGAAGCCTATCAGGGGGCCGCGATTACGCGACTGGCGTTGAAGCTGATGGCGATGACTTTTGTTCGCACGACGGAACTTATTGGTGCACGTTGGGAGGAATTTAATCTCGATGCTGCACGGTGGGATATACCAGCGCAACGGATGAAAATGAAAACGCCCCACATCGTCCCACTGTCGGTACAGGCCGTGAATTTGCTGAAGACGTTGCACTTGATCACTGGTCATAGCGTGTTGCTGTTTCCTGGCGAGCGCGATCATGAAAAGTGCATGAGCAACAACACTATCCTTAAAGCACTGGAGCGCATGGGCTACAAGGGGCGTATGACAGGGCACGGATTTCGTGGAGTGGCATCCACGCTGCTGCATGAAATGGGATTTGACCATGCCCACATCGAATTGCAACTGGCGCACCAAGAACGTGATGAAGTCAGCGCCGCGTATAACCACGCGACTTACCTTACACAACGCGCCGCGATGATGCAGCACTGGTCGGACTACCTGGATACGTGCACCACGGGCAAGGTATTGCCATTTAGAGCGCTGGCAGCATAGGGCAGTGCTGTAAAAGTTAACGGGTTCAGGGGGCATCGACGCAAGCGCCGACCGCGCCCGGCGTGAACCGAGCATGAGGTCTCGGCCTTGCAGGCTTGGTCACTTGCACGCTCGCGGGGGATGCTGACGCACCCCCCTGGCTTGCTGGGCTGCACCAGCGCTGACCTACCCTGAACGGGTGGTCAACGTGGTTTGATCGTACTGCCGCACGATTTCGGTTGGACGCCTTGCCCACAAACTGGGCATCGCGGCCACTGCAGGTCCGGACGGAAGGGGGAGATGCCTTCGTCGCCATCGATATCAAAACTCATCCGGTCGAACATATGACTGCGTGGCAGGAAGAGCTGGCTTGCTATCCTGTTGATCAGTCATCACGTCCGGAATCTCAGCTGGCGAGAGTCTGACCTTGCGCGGAAGCGTCAGATGATGGATTTCTTTTTTCCTAATCCCATATGCTTTTTCAATGTCGTTGGCTCTCAGATTGGCAGCACTGACCCTTTGTTCCGCCGTGTCGATCAGAAGCTGTTTTTGTGCCACCAGCTCGCGTTTTGGTTCGATCAGCTTCAGTCGCAAAAAGCCTGACACCGCAGATAGCGCAGCCAAAAATGTCCCGAGCGTGGCTGCCATGCATACAGGCATAGCCATGAAGCCAAGCCAGTACCACCCTGACGTTGCGCCAGTAAACCCGCTGCTGACCAACTTCTGGCCCCGCTTACGGGTCTCCTGACCGCACAGATCAAAAAACTGTTTACAACCCAGGTAGATTGACGTTTGGCGTTCCGCAAGCGCCAAATCAGCAGCATGGGCTCCTTGCTGGTTGATCAGCTCCATGCGCAGGCGCGCGATCTCAGCGTCCTTTCGCCCATCATCAAAAGGCGAGCAGCCGCCAATTAGCAGGGTGGTCAAAAGACTAACAAAGACAAAAGTAGTTTTCATACAAGCTCCCAACTAATCCGCTCTGTCGTCCACGACGGAACGAACCTCTCCTCATCGGGCGTCCAGCGCCCAGACTCATTCTTACGCCACGTCCGGAAACTGGCACCAGGCGTAAACGTTTTTTGGTACCGCTTCTGAATGGCCGGTGCATCCGTGATGATCTGCAACTGGTCAAAGCGGGCAGGGCCGTTTTTGCAGCTCAGTGACACCAGAGACGACAGTACAAAGGTGTCCAGATCCCTTTCCCATTTGGGTGACAGTTCAATCTCGACTGATACCTTCTTGCCATCAGGAGAGAGCCAGACGGCATCCGGGTTCTTGATCCCGTTCTGACTTTTGGCCTTCATCTCTTTTTCTGACAGGTATTCACTGATGACACCAGCAGTCAGGCGTTCAGCGGTGAACCGCTGCGCCATTTCGTCATGCATTAAATGGTTTTGGTTGACCCGCTCAGGACGATGCTCATATTGCATCGGCTCCATCCGGTTGACCTCCACCATGTGCTTGCCATCCACGGTCAATGTCAGAAACGACCCTGGCAGAAACTTCTCATTGCGACGGCTTTGGGTCTTGGTGCTGACCAGCAGGCCGCTTTTGACCAGCCGCTGTGCCAGCCCTGAGCGCTGCGTGCCGGCCAAGATCTCAATGGTCGTGGAACTGGCCCACCCCCAGCGGTAGATCCATTCCAACGCCGTCAGGGTGCGTTCCTTGCCCCGTTCCAGGGTCGAGTGACCAGCGAGCCGCTCTTTCAGCACCGCCCGTGCTGCTGTCGTTCTGCTGTGTTTTTGTCCAGTATTTATCATGATGCATATGATAATGGGAATCATTAAGATTGCAAGCACTATGTGCCGCACTTGGCAAAGAGATTTGCCCGCACTGGGTGGTGCACTGGGATATGTGCCTGGAAATTAAAGTCAGCGCCTTTGGCGGGAGCTTCGCTCCCCACTGCGTGGCCCCCCTAGCGCTGCGGCTTTGCCTACGCGGGAGGGGCAGTGGCTTCGCCCCTTATCCCTCCCCACCTTCGGTGGCACCCCACCCATCCCCAACACGTGGCCGCCGCTTCGCGGCTACCTTACAGGTTTGCCGACTCCGCACCTTCGTGCTCCGGGCTACGCCTGTGCTTTCGCACCTCGGAAACTGTCAGGTAGCCGCGAAGCGGCGGCCACCCAGTCCTGCGGACGAGGCTCGCGCCTCCCCGGCTGGGGCCGGGTGCCCTCCTCAGGTCTGCGACCGGGCTGTCGCCCCCCGCGACGCGGGTGCCCCCGAATGCACCTGGCGGCGCATTCCAATACATCGCGCATGAACCAACTGTGCGTACCTACTGACGACACTGCTGAAACGGTGTGTTGAATTTCAGCAATGGCCATCACCGCGTTTGAATGAATTAGGAAAAGGAAAAGCCGCGACGAATCGCGGCTTGGGTTTGATGGAGGGAATAATCTGTGGCAGCGAGTTTGCAGCGGCAGTCACCTAGCAGATGCCGATAGCAGCTATTGAAAAGCTATTTCGGAGGTTGCTTATCCGCTTTCACTTCTGGCTCCTCGGAACCCCGCATAGCTATTGAGATCGCGATCAGGAAAACCGAGATCACAAATGTCATTACTGCGGGAAGCACGTTCAATGACTGATTGATCCAATAGGCAATCAACAGCCCATAGATCATTGACTTCCCCACGTGTTCTAAAAGATCTGCGATCCCTTTTCTTTGAAAACTGTTCAAGCGCATTTGTTGACTACTCCTTTAAAAAGATCAGGCACATCGCCATCACCAGCAGGGATATGTCTGCTTTTTAAAAAAGGCCTATTCAGGAAATAATTTCTGACTGATGGCCATTGCGCGGTAGCGTTGATTCGCCTATAAATGCCAGCTATGCAGACCCCACAGCAAACCGAACTGAACTCCCTTCTATCTGACTTCAAGCAAGCCGCACGTGCGGAATGGAGGCAATGGAATCCCAGGTACGTGCAGGCCGGTGACTACATGGGCAACATGCTTCGCAATGGATTTCGTCAAAGCCTGTGTGCTTATTTCGCGCCAATGGGGATGACGGTCTGGCTGGTGAGCTACACGGCTCGTTTGGTATGGCGGTGGTGGAGGGCATGAACGTGGAAGAGTCCATCGAAGTCATCACAGCGCAGAATGGAAAACAGGTCACAAAGATCGTGACGACTTCTGGTGTTGTTGGTTTTATTGCCGCCGATGTTCCATTGGCGGCAATTGAAGGTCTTTATAAAAAACTGCTGCTGACGCAGGAAAAATTGAATAAGACGCAGCAGTCGCCAGCGTCCGCCAACCCGACGCGTCATCCATTCGCCTGAGAACAGGCAAAAAAAAGCGGCCCCTTTCGGGGCCGGCATAACATCAAGACCAGAGCAATGGCAATCGGTTTTGGGTTGTAAACGTCAGGGCACCTTGCTCGGCCAGTATCAGAAGGGGTAAGAAGGCAGCTGAATTGCTGCAATCTGAGGACTACCAGGGATATGTCGCCAAAAAATAAAGTCCGATGGCAGCTCGGGATCGGATTGATCTCTGAGTTGAAGTAAGCAACCGCTTAGCGATTTGTGTTCTTCAATCGAACAGCTACGGCTTACGTGGGGTTCCTCGCGGCAAATGCTTACGAGTCGAACGTGCATCCCATTTCCTAGTCAGGGTGGCCACAAATTCCGAAAAATCCACATTCAAAGTGCACAGAGCCAAGCATAAAGTTCAAAGACATCCACGCCGCGAATTCCAGTCTCGCACTTGCTCACAAATGCTTGCTGAAAGCCTAGTTCCTTAGCTAAATCTGCCTGCGACACGCCAAGGTTGCGTATTCCGGACCAAAAACGCCACCCAATCCGGCGCAAAGAAGCCAGTCGTTCCGATTCAAAAAAGTCAACGATTCCGGGCCGAACCTTGCCAGTACATTTTCTGAAAAATATTGACCAACGTTCCGGCCTATGCTGACTAGGGTGCTGCTGTTCACCACTGAATCCATCTGGCTGCAATGCAGCGTCAGCGGTTGGTTATTTTGGCTGCGCAAATTGCCGGAATCGGCCGTGAATGGCAGTTGAAATAGCAATCCCAAACGAACATCCGCACAGAGAGCATGAGCCGTGTCAACGGTTGCCAGGAACCGCGCTTTTTCGGCGGCGACCCGCGTTTTTGCCATTCCAGCCAAAAATCGGGCACGGAATTTGCCGCATCGGAGCCGTGTCAAGGGCGGACGCAGCCCGGCGCATCGAGCCCTTGACGCGGAGTAGATGCCATATGCTCGAAACTGGCAGAAAGCGCTGCGTTTTAGCGCTTTCTGCCATGGTAAAAAACTCGTCCAAAAAGCCATATTTACGCGGTTTAGCACCGCCGCCGACAAGCCGAAGGCGGTATAGTCATGTGAGGGCAAGCAAGTTACTACGTAACTTGCAACTCAATTCCAGCTTTCAACAATAACCTGCCCACTGGATGAGCTGGATATGTTTGGGCTCAGTTATTGAATGTGTGTAACAGGGTCAACTCATCTCTTATGAAATCAATATCAGTATTTAACAACAAAGGTGGAGTCGGAAAGACGACTCTTACATATCATTTGGGGAACGCCTTGTCGGAAATGGGGTTCCGAGTTCTGATGATTGACGCAGACCCCCAATGTAATCTGACGATCTACTCGATTGATCAAGACCGGATTCATGATATTTGGACTCGCGAGGACCAGTTTATTGATGAGGGGTTTGAATCGTCACGAAAGGCCCTTTCTCCGGATGTCTTTAATGGATTGCTGGCGACTCCTCGAAGCCTGCACTTTCTGTTGAAGCCCACCGAAGAAGGGACCGGTGACATACCGATACTTCCGCCACCTGTCAAATTGACAAATTCACTTGATCTTCTGCCCGGTCGCTTAACGCTGCACCTCTTCGAGGAAAAGATTGCTGAGCGCTGGGCCGGCATCTATCGAGGTGACCCGCTGGCGATTCGTACTGTGACGAAGATAAGGGAACTAACCCTAGCATACAGCCAACAATACGGGTACGACTATGTAATTGTTGACACGTCACCAAGCCTTGGCTCTTTGAATAAAGTCGTAATATCAACCGTCGATGGCTTCTTTATTCCCGCTTTCCCAGACCTATTTTCTCTTTACGGTATCAGAAACATAGGTAAGTCCCTTCGAGCTTGGAAATCCGAATTTGATGTCATCTATAAGCTAATTTCGGAGGAAAAGCGAAACGCATTTCCGAGGAATTTCGTGAGTTTTCTCGGCTATACCATTTACAACGCTAAAAAATATGGTGGGGTTGGCAATAAATGGGACTTGGCGCATGCCCACTATAACTATGCGAGCCAAATTCCGGCGACGATTCAGAGTCATATTGATGAAAATCTTCGAGTTCACTTAGATGCGGAATTGCTTTCAGCTCCAATCGGCGGTGGCTCGGTTATGCACACGCACAATACGTTTCCGACAATGGCGCAGTACTATCACGTACCGATGTGGAAAGTGCCTGAGATTGAACTGGAAGAAGAGCATAAAAATACTATTCATGGGGCCAAAGGGAAATATGTTGAGACCCGACAGAGCTATATAGAGTTTTGCAACGACTTGCTTATTCGTCTACAGCTGCTTTAGGAATTAACATAATGAATCGAGAAGCAGCAATTGAATCGGCACTTTCTAAATATTCAAAGGAACGTTATGTCTTTGAAAGATTTCAAAATGCGGTCGTCGACTATTTTCGTACGGAGCCGTCGCTAAATAGCCTTGAATCGCCTGAAATACATAGCATCAAGTCACGTCTGAAGGACGTGGGACATCTTCGGGACAAGTTGAATCGTAAGTGGGATGATGGTGTTCATGTCGATGGGGAAAATATTTTCTCCCATATTACCGATCTAGCGGGTGTTAGGGTCCTCCATTTGTATCAGGATCAGTTTCCACTGATTCATCAATCAATCCTAAATCAAGTCACACTAGGGGACTGGCATTTTCATGAGAACCCAAAAGTATATTCGTGGGACCCCGAAGCACACGAGTTTTTTAGAGCGTTAAATCTAACTCCCGAGATCAAACCATCGTATTACACGAGCATTCATTACGTACTCAAGCCTCGAGGCGATGCAGAAGTATGTTGTGAGGTTCAAGTTAGAACCTTATTTGAGGAGATTTGGGGGGAAGTTGACCACAAGTTGAACTACCCACATCCCACTGAGAATATTGCATGTAAAGAGCAAATCAGAGTGTTATCAAAACTTGTTTCAACAGGCACCAGGCTGGCTGATTCGATATTTAGAACACACAATGCAAGCTGACGTTCAAGCAGCATCCCGCACTCAGCAAGTGACTGACCACAAGTGAACGTTCGCTATGTGTCTTATGCTGACGGTGATATTTCAGGGTTTTGGGGTGTTGTGCAATAGCGCTGGCTGGCGTTCTTGAATCGGAATGACTGGCAAGGTCGGGGCCGGAATCGGTGGCTTATTTGCATCGGATTGAACGGCTTTTTTGACCGGAATATGCACCAAGGTCAACTCGGGTATTGCGCAGCAGTTCAATGAAGATCCTGTTTTGCTTTTAATCGGGTGCACTTGTTTCAAGATAGCTACTCACTGACCAACTCAAAACCGCATGTTTGTGACAGCTATCTTGCTTTCTGAAAATTGGTAGTGAGCGTGGTGTCAGTAATCCGCCGCCGTGGGTGTCTCCGCTACCTTCATACCGCGATATTTCTTCAATGGCTGCGAGTGCAACGTACTCAAGTTCATGGCGATTCCAAACAAAGTCAGAAAGCTGATTCAGCGCCTTTCGCAAGCTTTCGACCGCGACTTTTTCGGCCCTTGAATTGGCATAACGCTGCTTTCTTAGCTCGGCCGACATGCTTTCAACTTCATCGGGAGGCAATATACCAAGGCCCTTTGGAATGACTATCGATAACTGTTCGATTGCATTAACAGTAATTGGTCCAGCAAGATCTGCGTCGGCGATTGAATTAAATATATCAAGAGCACGTGATCTGCTTATGCTATCTACCCCAGAAGCATATTTTCTGAGCAATTCTGGGGAGATCGTTGGTCCTCGTCGCTCTGGGCGCGACAAGTTCTCTGATAGTTCGTCCCACGTGCCATTCAAATTGTTTTTTGATTCGTGAAGTGCCAGCTGAACAAGGTGTGCAATTGAAACAAAGGTGAATTCTTCATCCATGTGAATTTTCCGTTTAACGCATTTTTGTCGAATTATGTACGAGCGGACTTTGTTGTCAGATTCGTTAAACATCACCGGTATCGCAACAACAGAGTTCAGCATGAAACAAGGAAATGCAATACCGTCCGACAGCCGATCACCGCGTTACGCGCGAGCAAAAACCGTCTGCAGTCACTTTCAAATAGCCAAATCGACATTGTGGCTATGGTCAAAAACTCGCCCTGGCTTTCCTCCTCCACTTAAAGCGGGAGAAAAAGTCACGCTGTTTGACATTCACGCCATTGAAGATTTCCTGCGCGCATCCGCCGGGCAGGGGATGTGAAATGCCTACGCCGATTGAGAATATTTTGAATCGACTTGAGGGTGTGAAAAAAGTTGGTAAGGCTTTCAAAGCCCGGTGCCCAGCACACCCTGATCGATCTCCATCATTAAGTTTGAAGGAAGCTGATGATGGACGCGTTTTGCTGCATTGTTTTTCTGGCTGTGAAATTGATGCAGTCGTAGCGGAACTGGGCTTACAAATGGCAGACCTATTTCCACCGAGTTCAAGGTCTGGAAATGGAAGACCGAGACTGCCGGGTGTCAACCTGCGCGCATTACAAGTGGCCACAGATTTCGAAAAGCAAGTGTTGTTTTTTGTCAAAGCAGACCAAGCTGCCGGTAGAACCGTTTCTCAATTGGACTTGGAGCGTGCCAAGCTTGCGCTCCAACGCATTGCACTTGCGAGGCGCGTTCTATGAGTGATTCAAATGCCATTTGGGACTCTGTCAACGCCGCCATCACATCAGGTGACATGGCGGCAGAAAGTTCTGCCGACTATGTCCAGCTTCAGCAAGCCAGCAGCCTAAAAGTATTGCCCATACGTTGGCTTTGGAGTGGCTGGCTAGCGCTGGGAAAAATGCACGTGCTTGCGGGCGCACCAAGCACGGGAAAGACCACCATTGCCATGGCACTTGCATCGGTTGTCAGCGCTGGTGGCGATCTTCCGGGCGGAGACCCATGTAAACCTGCAAAGGTCTTAATTTGGACTGGGGAAGATGACCCCGCAGATACCCTTGCCCCAAGACTTTTGGCCTCTGGTGCCAATTTAGAAAACGTGTATTTTGTGAGCGGTACGGTGGACGACGGGAAGCACCGCAGCTTTGATCCAGGCCGTGACTTCATGCTGTTGATGCAAAAGGCGAAAGAGATTGGGAACGTCAAACTCTTGGTTGTTGACCCCATAGTCAGTGCTGTCGTGGGCGACGGTCACAAGGCGAATGATGTGCGACGCGGCTTGCAACCATTGGTGTTGCTGGCTCAAGAACTGGATTGCGCCGTGTTGGGGATATCCCACTTTTCCAAAGGCACGGCAGGGCGTGACCCGCTGGAACGTGTGACTGGCTCACAAGCATTCGGCGCGCTCGCGCGCATAGTGATCGTGGCTGCCAAGGAGTCAAGTGAAGATGAAAGCGTTCCCGCACGCCGATTCATTGCGCTTGCCAAGTCCAACATTGGCCCGGACGGCGGCGGCTTCGACTATGACCTGGAGTCCATTGACCTGGAATCACATCCTGGTGTGAGTGCCACTCGCGTCAACTGGCGCGGAGCCATTGTGGGCTCGGCACGGCAGTTATTAGGCAAGGCCGAGATAGACGATGCCAACCCCAATGACAAAAGCGAGCGCGACGATGCAAAGGCATTTTTGATCGCCTTGCTTTCAGAGCGCCCCATGCCTGTCAATTCCATCAAACAAGATGCCACGGGCGCAGGCTATACATGGCGCACCATTGAGCGAGCTAAAAAGGATGCAGGCATCGAGGCACGCAAAATGGGCTTGAAAGACGGCTGGGTTTGGGCGCTGCCGCCCGAATGACTGAAAAAGCGTCCAAAGACCGCCACCAAAAGCCCAACACCGCCATGCTAATTGGCTGGCGGTGTTGGGCTTTTGGTGGCGGTCTTCCATCAAATTGGCTTGATAATTCAACCATGTCTACCCGCCTGACCCCATGAATGCCGTAGAAATAGAACAAGCAATATCGGATCTTGCCCTTGAGCCCTTCGACGCGGCGGAGTTCGCGTTCGCCTTTCTGGCTGCATTCGGCAACAAAGACACCACTCTCAAGCGCCTGCGAACTGGTAACAACAATGCGTCCGATGTACCCGGTGGTGTGCTGCTGCGCAACAACATCCACATGGCCGTCTGCGAAAGCGGTAATGTTGGTGAAGCTCTCAAGTCATTGCGCGCCAGCTCAGCCACTACAAAAGCCAAGGCCAAATTCATCTTGGCCACTGATGGGCAAACCCTTGAAGCTGAAGAGCTGATTGGTGGCGAAACCATCAATTGCGCCTACGCGGATTTCCCCGACCATTTCGGATTTTTCTTGCCGCTGGCAGGTATCTCCACGATCAAGGAGATTAAAGACAACCCTATCGACGTGCGTGCCACCGGGCGGCTAAACAAGCTTTACGTCGAGCTGCTTAACGAAAACCCGGATTGGGCAAAAGAGGAACGCCGCGCGGACATGAATCACTTCATGGCCCGGCTGGTGTTTTGCTTTTTTGCCGAAGACACCGACATTTTCAACGGCGAGGGCCTTTTCACCAAAACGGTGGAACAAATGAGCGAGCGCGATGGCTCCAACACCCATGATGTGCTGGAAGCAATCTTTCGGGCCATGAACGTCAAGGTTTCTGATCGTACCAATGCGCAGCCCCGCTTGCCAAACTGGGCCAATGGCTTTCCCTATGTGAATGGCGGACTGTTCTCCGGCAGCACTGAGGTGCCGCGCTTCACGCGCATGGCGCGCACCTACCTGCAGCATGCTGGCGGCCTGAACTGGAAACAGATCAACCCGGACATCTTCGGAAGCATGATCCAGGCCGTGGCCGACGACGAAGAGCGCGGCGCATTGGGCATGCACTACACCAGCGTGCCCAACATTTTGAAGGTGTTGAACCCGTTGTTTTTGGACGACCTGCGCACGCAACTGGAAGCGGCAGGAGATAACAAAGCCAAACTATTGAACCTGCGCAAGCGCATGGCGCGTATCCGCGTATTCGATCCGGCATGTGGCTCAGGTAATTTTTTGGTGATTGCCTACAAGCAGATGCGTGAGATCGAAGCAGAGATCAACAGTCGTAGGGGCGAAGAACACTTGGGCAGCGAGATTCCGTTGACCAATTTTCGTGGCATTGAGTTACGCAACTTCCCGTCGGAAATTGCACGCTTGGCACTCATCATCGCCGAGTTTCAATGCGATGTACTCTATCGAGGGCAGAAGGACGCGCTTGCAGAATTCTTACCACTGGATGCGCAGAATTGGATTGTTTGCGGAAACGCTCTTCGCTTGGACTGGTTGAACATTTGCCCTCCAACAGGCACAGGAGTAAAAGTTCTGGGCGACGACTTGTTTAACACTCCGCTCGATCAGACTGAAATTGATTTCGAGAATGAAGGTGGTGAGACCTATATCTGCGGGAACCCGCCATATTTGGGTAGTCGATGGCGTGATGAGGAGCAGCAACGCGATTTGGCTTTATTGTTTTCCCATAGAACGAAAAGCTTCAAAGACTTGGACTACGTTGCTGCTTGGTACATCAAGGCCGCCGATTACATACATTCTGTTGAGAATTGCCGATGCGCGTTTGTTGCAACGAAGTCGATTTGTCAAGGTGAACAGGTGGCGATGCTGTGGCCCCTAATTTTCCAATATCAGCTTGAAATTTTCTTTGCATACAGACCATTTCATTGGAGCAACCTTGCAAGCAAGAACGCTGGTGTAACAGTCGTTGTTGTTGGTATTGCTTCCCAAAAGGCTGGTCGCAAGCTGATTTACGAAGAAGACGAAAAGCGAACTGTTGAAAACATCGGACCTTACTTGATACCGATGGGGAACGTGATTGTTGAGAAATCTGCCAAGCCCATCAACGGTTTGCCGCGAATGGACTACGGAAACAAGCCAACAGATGGCGGAAACCTGATACTTGACCGCGATGAGAAGGATGCTCTAGTCCACACGTTTCCTCAGTCTGAAAAATTTGTAAAGCAGTACGTGGGCTCAAGTGAGTTCATCAATGGTGTGCCACGTTTTTGCCTTTGGATTGAAGATAAGCTGGTCGATGAAGCGAAATTGATACCCGACATACAAGCCAGGCTGGAAAACGTCCGATCACTCCGAAGGGAAAGCAAAGGCCAACAGGCGAACGCAAATGCAGACACGCCACATCGGTTTGTTTTTGCCCCCCATCGCAAAGGATCTGCACTAATAGTGCCCAGAGTCTCCTCTGAACGTAGGCCTTACTTGCCTGCGGGACTTACTGACGACGCCACGGTTGCTTCCGATCGTGCTGCAGTTATCTACAACCCAGAGATTTGGCTGTTGGCAATCGTCACTAGTCGTATGCATTTGGTTTGGATAGCAAATGTGTGTGTGCGAATGAGAATGGACTTCTCATACTCCAACACTCTTGGTTGGAACACTTTTCCAGTGCCCCTACTCACCGAGCAAAACAAGGCCGATCTGACCGCCTGCGCCGAAGCCATCCTGCTGGCCCGCGAAGCGCATTTCCCGGCCACCATTGCTGACCTGTACGACCCGGAAACTATGCCGGACAACCTGCGCCACGCCCACGAGCGCAACGACGAGGTGCTTGAACGTATCTACATCGGTCGTCGCTTTAAGAACGACACTGAGCGGATGGAAAAACTATTTGAGCTTTATACAAAAATGACTGTGGTAGCTACCAAGGCCAAGCCAGCAGCAAAAGCAACAAGAGGGAAGAAAACATCATGAGCGATCAAACCGCCAATCCAACCAATGCCTACACCGTGCCATCGGTATCCATTACCACGGCACGTACAGGCGTTTCCAGCAAGGCCAATGCATTGGGAATGCGCGCCATGCAAGAGCGCGCTTATGCCAAGCGTGGCGAACAATATCTGTTGATCAAGTCACCACCAGCATCGGGGAAATCCCGCGCGTTGATGTTCATCGCATTGGACAAGCTGAACAATCAGGGCTTGAAGCAGGCCATTGTTGTGGTGCCAGAGCGTTCTATTGGCAGCAGTTTTGCTGATGAACCCCTGAGCCAATATGGCTTCTATTGGGATTGGCAGGTAGCCCCACAGTGGAACCTGTGCAACGCTCCCGGTGTGGACGATGTGAAAGTTGACAAGTCCAAAATCAAGGCTGTGGGCGAGTTCCTTGCCAGCAGCGACAAGGTTTTAGTCTGCACCCACGCCACTTTCCGCTTTGCAGTGGAAGAACTGGGTATTCAGGCATTTGATAACCGCTTGATCGCCATCGACGAGTTTCACCACGTTTCCAGCAACCCGGACAACAAGCTGGGCAGTCAGTTGGGTGCATTCATCACTCGCGACAAAGTACACATGGTGGCCATGACTGGCTCCTACTTCCGTGGCGACAGCGAGGCGGTGCTGTCTCCTGCAGACGAATCCCGGTTCGAGACGGTCACCTACACCTATTACGAGCAGCTCAATGGCTACCAATGGCTCAAGTCACTGGACATTGGCTACTTCTTCTACACCGGCCCTTATGTTGATGCGGTTGGCAAGGTGTTGGACCCGGCGCTTAAAACCATCGTCCATATTCCCAATGTGAACGCCCGCGAAAGCTTGAAAGACAAGCAGCGCGAGGTGGATGAAATCATGCATGGCATGGGCGAATGGAGGGGCATTGACGCTGCCACTGGCTTCCACTTGGTGTTAGCCCGTGATGGCCGCACCCTGAAAGTGGCGGACTTGGTGGATGACAGCGACCCGGCCAAGCGCTCGCGCGTGCTGACTGCACTGAAAGACCCGACCCAGAAGAACAATCGTGACCACGTAGATGTCATCATCGCGCTGGGTATGGCGAAAGAAGGCTTTGACTGGATTTGGTGCGAACATGCGCTAACCATCGGCTACCGAAGCAGCCTGACAGAAATCGTGCAGATCATTGGCCGCGCCACCCGTGATGCCGAAGGCAAGGAACGATCACGCTTCACCAACCTGATAGCGGAACCCACAGCAGAGCAGTCCGCAGTGGCCGAAGCGGTAAACGACATGCTGAAAGCCATTTCTGCCAGCCTGTTGATGGAGCAGGTATTGGCCCCTCGCTATGAGTTCACCCCAAAAAACATGGGTCCAAAAGACGGCTTCGATTACGGCGACGACGGCTACAAAGATGGTGGGCACAACATTGGCGTGAATAAGGGCACCGGTCAGATTCACGTGGAGATCAACGGCCTGACAACGCCGCAGACCCCAGAAGCCACGCGCATTTGCAAAGAAGATTTAAACGAAGTCGTCACCAGCTTTTTACAGGACAAGACCACGCTGGAACGTGGCCTGTTTGACAAAGAAAACACCCTGCCGGAGGAGCTGACCCAGTTACGCATGGGCAAGATCGTTCGTGAGCGTTATCCCGATCTAAGCGATACGGATCAAGAAGCTATTCGGCAACACGCCATTGCAGCAATGAACATCACTCAGCAGGCCAAATTGGCGCTGGCTATGGCTGATGCCAATGGTGGTGACATGGCACAGGGCAGCACAGCTTTGATTGATGGCGTGCGCAAGTTCGTCAACGTGCGTGACCTAGACATTGACCTGATTGACCGCATCAACCCTTTCGATGCCGCTTATGCGGTGTTGGCAAAGGCGATGGATGAAAAATCGCTGCGCCAGGTGCAGGCCGCCATTGCAGCCAAAAAAGTGAGCATTCCCGAGGAGGAAGCGCGCGACCTGTCGAGGCGGGCCTTGCAGTTCAAGAACGAACGTGGCCGCTTGCCGGACATCAATTCAGCCGATGCGTGGGAGAAGCGCATGGCTGAGGGCGTTGCCGCCTTTGCGCGTTACCGTGCGCAAGCCAAGGCCGCACAGGTGCAGGGGGAGACCAGCAATGGCTGATTTAGACGACGATGAACTGCTGGACGCATTGGGTGTTGAAGTCGCCCCGCTCAAAGTCTCCAACCGTACCCCACGCGAGGAACGCATCATTGCGGGTTTTGAGGACATCTTGCGCTTCCACCAAACCCATGGTCGCACACCGCTACATGGCGAAGACCGCGACATCTTTGAGCGCCTTTACGCCGTGCGCCTGGATCAACTACGCAAATTGCCAGAAGCGCAGACGCTGTTGGCCGAACTCGATAATCCGGGCCTGTTGTCTGGTGCAACCGTTGCCCAAACCAACGTGGATGAGCTTGACGAAGATGCCTTGCTCGCGGAGCTTGGTATTGGCGATGTGCCCGTCGAGCAGAACGACATCACCGTGTTGAGGCATGTACGCTCCAACACCGAAAAACGTGCAGCGGAGGAAATTGCCGACCGCACGCGGTGCGCAGACTTTGAAAATTTTCAGCCCTTATTTGAACAGGTCGAACGGGAGCTGAAATCTAACGTGCGTAAGACCTTGCGCTTTGGCCGTGATACCAGTATTGCCTTTGGAAACTTCTTCATTCTCAGTGGTCAGCTTGCCTACGTGGCCGAAGTGGGCGAAACCATCAAAGCACCGAACGGTGAGAGCGATGCGCGCCTGCGCGTTATTTATGCCAATGGTACAGAGAGCAACTTGCTGCGCCGCTCGCTGCAACGGGCGCTTTATAAGGACGACACTGGCCGCCGCTTAACCGACCCGGATATGGGGCCGCTGTTTGGCGATTCGCCAGAGCCTGACGACATTGAGTCTGGAACCATCTACGTGTTACGCAGCCAGTCCACCCACCCATTTGTGACCGAGCACCGCGAACTGATTCACAAAATTGGCGTGACTGGTGGCAAGGTGGAAACACGCATTGCAGCGGCTGCAAAAGATGCAACGTATCTCTTGGCCGACGTGGAGATTGTTGCGACCTACAAACTTCACAACCTGAACCGTACCCGTCTTGAGAATATTTTTCACCGCTTGTTCGGTGCGGCGCAGATCGATTTGACCATCGATGACCGATTCGGCAACCCGGTCAAGCCGAGGGAATGGTTCTTGGTGCCGCTCCATGTGATTGACGAAGCAGTTGAGCGCATTCGGGATGGGTCGATTACCGAAGTGGTCTACGATCCGCAGACCGCCCGATTAGTGGGCTGATTTACAGAAAACAAACATTGAACGGTGAAATACATTTGAAATGCGTCATCTAGCAAAAGTCGATGTACCCCTCTTTTTAAGAGGTAAAAGGGCGAATAAGTCTGATCGGTACGAGCGCAGGCTAGAGCGGGCGTTGAAGAAAAGTAAGCGGAATGGGCTCTTAGCGGCAATGAGAGCCTTCGGAACACATTCTGCGATTCTCGGGTTACTTAGCACTCACTTGCCTGCAGTTGTGCCAGACAAAAAAGGGCGGATAAAGTTTGTAGTGCCAGAAAAATTTTCAGTGCTTGAAAACCCGGTTGAGGTTCTTCGTGCCATTATGGTTTTGGCATGTCAGTTGCAGTGGCCTCGCGTACGTGAGGTTCACATTGACATGAGCAAAATGCGCAGCTACGACTTGGCGGCGAATGGCTTGTTGGATGTCCTTGTGGAAGAAGCAACAACTAAGGCCAAGCGAACTGGGCACCGTATTCGTTGGAATGGAAAATATCCAACAACACCTGAGCTACGTCGTCGCGTACAAGCGATGGGGGTGATCAAGAGGTTGAAGATATTTCACGAGTACCCCGAACCAGCGGTGGCCTCGCGCCTAGAGACGTTTGAGCATCGTTGTAAAAACTACGTCCGAGCCGTTCGATTAAATGATACAGATGAAAAAAATCGTACCACACAAAAATTTGTGGACCACGTGAATGCATGTCTAGGGCGAATTCGAAAGGAACTGATCCCTGAGGCTAGAAGCGTATTGGCCAAGTACATTGGTGAAGTGATCGACAACGCTGAAGAGCATGCTGGTATGTACGATTGGACAATTCAGGGCTATCTGGATACCAATACAGACGACTGGGTTTGCGAGATCTGTATCTTCAATTTCGGCAAAACCATTGCCCGTACTCTAGATGATCTGCCCTCAGACCATTACGCACGCAAATACGTTCAACCGTACCTTGACGAACATGAGAAGCGCGGATTTTTCTCTTCAGGGTGGTGTCGTGAACGACTTCTTACAATTATTGCCCTGCAACGGGGTGTTAGCTCTAAAAATCTTGTCGAGGGAGTGACTACGCGAGGATACGGATCGTTCGAATTGATCACTTTTTTCATGAAAATTCAACGCGAGTGTGCTGCGGTTGGAAATTTTGGGGGGGCAGTGATGAATTTGATCTCAGGTAACACGCGGATTGTTTTTGATGGGAAATATGCTATGCGGGACGGTCACATAGCGTTTAATTTCGAAAATGACTTGCATTCGTTACCGGATGAGCAATGTGTCACTGAGCTACAAGGGATATCCTTTCCGGGTACCATGTTGGTGATAAAATATCCTCTCAGTCTCAAAAATACTGCTGAAACGTCAGGAGTAAAAGCATGAGCGCTTCTGTGAACATTGATTTTTCAAAATTTAACGGGCCGGTATACGCTGGTCGTGCCCGTGGAGAAAACGCTCGCAAACAGGTCAAGCTTGATCAAATTGACGATGGCTTGGATGTTGTCGAGATCATTGTTCCGGACGGGACCTACACCGTCACGAGTTCTTTCTTTCTCGGCATGTTTGGCCCTAGCGTCATAAAGGCAGGTAGCCGTGATGCATTTGTGAAGCGGTTCCACTTCAAATCCCCGTCGTTTCTTCAGAATGATTTTGAAGAGTACATCTCTTACGCCCTGGAAACTCGCAAGCTTTTCTCATGACTCTGCCAGTAGCAGTTGCGTTGCCAGCTAAACCGGCAAGTGCAAGCTCTGCGCCAAACCATCCTGCAGGGGCGGCACCTGTGGCCTCAGTGACGCCTCTGGTTCTGCCTGCTGAGTGTGGTTCAGTGAACGTGACGACAAGTCATGCCGTAATAATTTGCCGACCCGTTCCTGATAGTGTCATTGATAAGCTTTTTGTAGCTGGGCCATCGATAATAATCAGCCTCATTGCCTTGGGTTTGTCCGCTTACGCGGTGTACTACAACAAGCAGAAGGATGCGCGCGTGCGCGAACAGTCGATTCAGGATGATTTTTGGCTACGAAAAATCGTTTCACCCGCGTCGATTGAGCCTTTTGTCAAGCTCTCGTCCGAGGTTATTGCCGAGCTTCCTGACGTGACAGACCCTACCTTTTCTGAGGATGGGGCGAAGACTTGGTATGGCCAACACCACACAACATTGTTAAGACTAAAGCCTGGGTTCAAAACGCTGGAATTGCTTTCTGTTGGGCTGTTAGCTCAAGTTGAAGCAGAACTTGAATCTTTTGAGGATGAGCTCGCTACGTATGTGGGCGCAGTTCGGATGCATTCGAAGAATGGGGGTGTTGTGCCAGTTAGAGCCGCAACTGTTGCAAGATTGACCGACATTCGACAAACCCTGTTGGGGCTGGTCCTCAAGCATCAAGTGAACTTGGGGAAGAACGGCCCGAACGCTTGAGTAGTGTTGGTGCCTGTCCGAAATTGCACTTCCTTGATGGTTTGAAGCACGCACTTCTGGTCTGAACTAACGCACCTAGACTCGGGAGTAAGCGGTTCATTGACGTCGTCCCAGCTATGGATTTCGGTTGTTGGTCAGGTACGACAGATGAAATATTTTTTGTCCCCACGGGGCTATCCAGTGGCTTGCTGTGCGGTGATTACAGGCAAGTCGTGTTGCAGGGGGTATTTTTGGGGGTATGCAAACTTTCTGAATTCATAAAAGCTAGCATTCATGCGGGTTTCAGGTGATGGTTTGTGAGACGTCCACCCGCCAGCACATGGAAGCCCTTGAAGATCGTTGATTTTCAAGGGCTTTTTCATTTTCTGCTACGCCATTCTCAAAACGTCAAAGTTGTGTTCTTCGCTTGGCTCAGCCCATTCTGGCCATGCCAAAGGCCTTGTCGAAATCCCTGCCCCGGCGAGGTAGCATTTTTATTTCAAACGAAAAATCACATCCTGGGCTTTCATGTCAAACTTCCTGCGTGGTCGGTTGCTGTCGGTTCGAGGCGCGCAGAAATGCTTGATGGTGGAAATAGGGGTGGCGGAAAGCCTAAGCTTGAGCCTTGTCAAACAAGCATTTTTCATGGCGCGTAGCCTTGAGAAATTGAACTTAATTTGAATACCAAAGGACACGATGATGCGTAAAGTGCAAGTGACACGTGCAGGCAGCGAGCCAG
>Ga0209123_1001802_pt1 | contig 19831 bp, 20 predicted proteins | sample BarGraIncu00431A_FD_184500 | JGI IMG/M metagenome (GOLD analysis project Ga0209123, IMG submission 184500) | Arctic peat soil microbial communities from Barrow, Alaska, USA - Barrow Graham LP Incubations 004-31A (SPAdes) (version 2) | ecosystem: Environmental > Terrestrial > Soil > Wetlands >... | reverse complement strand
TTATTCCTGGATAGCTCAGTTGGTAGAGCAATCGGCTGTTAACCGATCGGTCGTAGGTTCGAGTCCTACTCCAGGAGCCATTTATCATGCGGGAATAGCTCAGCGGTAGAGCATCGCCTTGCCAAGGCGAGGGTCGAGAGTTCGAATCTCTTTTCCCGCTCCATTTATAAGGCGGTATAGCCAAGTGGTAAGGCAGAGGTCTGCAAAACCTCTATCCCCCAGTTCAAATCTGGGTGCCGCCTCCAATTAGTTAGGATTTTATAAAATAAGGATTGTTCTGTACTATGAGAGCGCAGGATAATAAAATAAAGCAAGACAACAAGCACTGCGAATATTAGCAGTGCTTGTTTCTTATAGTGGGTAAATTTCGGATTAGTTTGGTTGTCGATAAAATATGGTAAATAAACATGCTATGTCTGCACTCTCACGCTTTCGGATAAAATTGACTCTCTAAGTGGATTTTTTTAATTTATTCTGTAATTCGACAAAATTCAATAAAAAATAAGGGTATAATGAGCATGTCTATAAAAAATGAATGGAGTGAAATTATGAAAAAATCATTTATTATTACAATTCTATGTTTAGTTGTACTGGCGATAACTGCCATTGTATCGGCCCAGGAAGCTGTTAATCCGCAAACAATAACTTATAATATTGCAATCATACCTTATATTAACTCTACAGAAGAAACCCAGGGTTACATACATGAAACGATCGATAGTAAATATACTGAACAATACTCCAATGGTAATTTCAAGATGATTCCTTTGGTGGATGTACAGAAGGCTTTAAATAGTACTGGCTATGATCTTTCGAATAAGGAACTGGCTGAAAAAGATATCTTAGCTTCTGTTGCAAAACAAACGAAAGCGGATTATATTATTGCTATGGAGGTATCACAATTAATAACGACAAGGCACATGAGCTTTTTTCAAGCTGAAGTAGTAACAAAGGCCAAGTTACGTTATAAAATTTACAACGCTGAAAAAGACAAAGTGGTTTCTTTTCAAGTAACAGGATTGTCAGAAAATAAAACGATATTTGGCAATGTAGGATTTAAAGATCCAATTACAAAAGCTTTAAACCAGGCAATGGATGAGGCTAATGTAAAAATAATGAGCAATTTATAAAACATTGTTAGCAAGATTTTGTCTTAGTATTTTCACTTAAGACGACAGCAATGAAATCAAGCGGTTTAAGTTATAACAATTAGGAATAATATAAATCAAGTCTCCTAATGGTAATTTTAAACGTGTAGCTTATATCCGCCTAGACTTCGGTTAGGCGGATTATCAAATAAGAAGATCCTAGTAGGGGCGAAGTAATAATTTTAAGTATGATTGAAAGGGGATACTATCATTGAGTAAATATTGGAGTGAAGTGGTTCAAAAATTAGAACCATATGTTCCGGGAGAACAACCTAAAGATAAAACGTATATTAAATTAAATACTAATGAAAATCCATATCCACCATCACCAAAAGTATTAGCGGCCATTAAGCAGGTAGCTAATGAAAGTCTACGACTATACCCTACTCCTACTTGTGATGAACTTAGAATGTGTATTGCCCAATATCACGGACTCGTGAAAGAACAGATTTTTGTAGGAAATGGCTCAGATGAAGTGTTGGCCTTTAGCTTTTTAGCATTTTTTAATCCCGGTTCACCAATTTTATTTCCTGATATCACCTATAGCTTTTATCCAGTATATTGTGCTTTGTATAATATTGACTATACACCTATTGCTCTGGATGAAGATTTCACCATTCCTATGGAAAAATTTTTTGGTAAAAATGGGGGCATTATTTTTCCCAATCCCAATGCTCCTACAGGAAAACAGATAGCTCTCGAATCTATCGAAGAGATCGCTAAACAAAATGCGGATCAAGTTATTATCATTGACGAAGCATACATCGATTTTGGTGGAGAATCAGCAGTTAAGTTCATCGAACGCTACCCTAATCTCTTAGTAATACAAACTCTTTCTAAATCACGTTCTCTTGCTGGTTTGCGCGTAGGCTTTGCAATGGGGAATAAAGATTTAATAGAGGCCTTGGATCGCGTGAAAAATTCCATCAATTCTTATACTCTTGATCGTGTAGCTCTTGCTGGGGCACTGGAATCTTTTAAAGATGAAAAATACTTCCAAGTTACACGGAAAAAAGTTATTGCGACAAGGGAAAAAACATCCGCGCGCCTAGAAGGCATGGGCTTTCTGGTGATACCCTCTAAAGCCAATTTTATTTTCATAAGTCATCCGTCAATTTCTGCCGAACATATCTATCAGCAATTACGGGAGAAAGGAATCTTGGTGCGATACTTCAATAAAGCGAGGATTGATAATTTTTTACGGGTGAGTATTGGGACGGATGAAGAGATGGAGTGCTTTTTAAAAGAAATAATAGAGATTTTGTAATGAATTTGTCAGCGCATTGTAATAATTAGGATTGCAGCCTGATAGCCTTTAAAGAAAAAATACAAATATGTTTTATGTTCGCTCATGCTTCGGTTTGAGCGATTTTTCTTTGTGCAGTAAAATGTCCTGCGTGTCATTCATTAACTCAAAGCATAACACTTATGCTTAAAAAAAGCCGAATGGATTGACTGATGGATTATTTTGGAGTATATTTGATCCATAAAAAAAGAATGATCGTTCGTTTCTTTTTTACTAAATTTATATTAGAGACTATTATGCAAGAAAAAATTCAAGACAAAAAGACAGCTGTGTCGCAAGTTACACTTGAGTTGAAGAATAAAGGATGTACATAATATGAAGATACCATATGTTCTATTTAAAAGATTCTTACACAACTATCCAAATCGTAGGCCCCATGAGCCAATTCCTATGGAAAAATTAAATCTGGATGATATGATAAATGCCCAGCAACCTAAAGTCGTATGGTTTGGTCATTCCACGGTCTTTATGCAGATCGGCGGGAAAACCATCCTGTGTGATCCGATCTTTTCGAATCTTTTTTGGTTGTTTGCTATCTTTACAGGAAAACGTTTTACAGAACAATTGCCCCTTGTACCCCAGGCATTTCCGGAAATTGATGTTCTTCTTTTATCCCATGATCATTACGATCACATGGATTATCATTCGATTATGGCAATCAAAGACAAAGTACATAGGTTTTGTGTACCGCGCGGCGTTGGCACTCGACTAAGACAATGGGGAATTGCTAATGAAAAGATTAGAGAATTGTCATATGGTGAAACATTATGCGATGCTGAACTGGTATTTACTTGTACGCCAAATCAACATTTTTCAGGAAGAGGATTGTTTGACCGGAATAAGACATTATGGTGTTCCTGGGTGATTAGCAGTAAAAAAGTAACTATTTTCTTTAGTGGTGACGGCGCTTATGGCCCGCATTTTAAGGAAATTGGTGATCAATATGGCCCCTTTGACTTGACTTTTATGGAATGTGGTCAAGCAACTGAATCCTTAGGAAAGATCCATATGACTCCTGAAAAAGTAGTACAGGCACAAATCGACTTACAAGGGCAACTTATGTTACCAATTCACTGGGGTATGTTCAGCCAATCCAATCCTGAATGGACGCATCAGGTTGAAAGACTACTAAGGGAGGCTGAAATAAGGGCGGTAAAAGTAGCTACACCGAGAATTGGTGAAATTGTCACGATTGGTGCTGAGAAGTATCCATGTACATCGTGGTGGGAAGAACTAAAGTGAATTCACATTCAATCCATTAGTTAAAGAGATTATTTGCGGAAAACCCCTCAACATGAAATAGTAATAGAATTCTCTACTAATGAGAATGAATGCCAGGTATTACAGAGGATGGTTCTGTTTGTCAATCTTATTAAAATTTCGTCGTTAAAAGTGAGAGGCAGAGACGCGTGATAACTTTCTTAAGATTAAAGTTAAAGAACAGGTTGATCAAGTAAATGAAAGTGGAGGATAAACGATTGAAGGAACGATTAAAAAGTCAAATCAATTTTATTATTGAGGCCGATAAGTTGAAACAAATATACCGTCAGAATATATTGCTAGATAAGTCCAGACGAGAGACTGATGCGGAACACTCATGGCATCTGGCTTTAATGGTAATATTACTTTATGAACATGTATCTCATAAAGATATTAATATTTTGAGTGTCATGAAAATGGTAATCATTCACGACATTGTGGAAATTGACGCTGGTGATACTTATTGCTTCGACGTGGAGGCTTGTATGGATCAAAACAGTCGTGAGCAACGAGCAGCAGAGAGATTGTTTGGTATGTTGCCCATTGATCAGGCTGATGAATTTAAGAATTTGTGGGAGGAATTTGAACAACAAGTAACTCCCGAAGCACGTTTTGCTGGAGCTCTTGACCGCTTACAACCCTTGTTATTACATTGCAATACCGAAGGCGAGTCATGGAAGAGTCACGGAATAACTAGTAAAAAAGTAATAGAACGTAATAAGCATACCAAAGAGATCTCGGAAAGCCTTGGAGGATTAGTTGACGAATTAATTAATGATGCCCTTATGAAAGGATATCTAGCTAAGTAACATATAGGCAATAGTTTATGAACATGCCGCAAATTGGGATCGTATTTTTTTTACAACGTTACTAATAATATTTAGAGAAAAGAGAGTAGCTAAGAGTTGAATAGAATCGTGACGATTTAGTACCGTCCCCCTTGACCATTGCAATAATATTTGAAACCATGTCTAGGAAAAGTAATCCTACGACATGGTTGTACTTTTTTTGTTTAAAAATCCTAGGGATTGAAATATAGTTTATGCTTAGCAAATTCAAATGGCTGATTACCTTATCCTAAAAAGTGCGTCAGCTATTGCGAAATTGAGAGCTATTCTATAGATGTTATGAAATAGTAAGGTTGCTTTTAGGCTTTTATGTTAAAATATAGAATATATATATTGGTAGGAGGAATTTTTGATGAAGAAGAATGAAATTCATGTCATATACGGTAACAATCCATGTAAAATGGTCTATGATGTCCTAGTCAAAGCACAAATAGCCAAGGAACTTAATCCTGATATGCACATTGGTATTAAACCTAATCTTGTTGTCGCAAAACCTGCAGCCACAGGAGCGACAACTTCGCCATTGGCTGTTGAAGGAGTCATAAAATATTTGCAAGATAATGGCATGAAAAAAATTACAATTATGGAAGGGTCGTGGGTGGGGGATAATACCAAACAGGCGTTTCGTGCATGCGGGTATGAAGATTTAGCGCGAAAATATAATATTCCTCTAGTAGATTTGAAGGATGATAGCATTGTTGTAAAAAAGGTAGAGAATCTGGAACTGAAAATATGCAAACAGGCCCTAGCAGTTGATTTCTTAATCAATATGCCAGTACTGAAGGCTCACTGTCAAACATTACTGACTTGTGCGTTGAAAAATATGAAGGGATGTATTCCTGATAGCGAGAAGCGACGCTTTCATAGCCTAGGACTGCACAAACCAATTGGTTATTTAAATAAGGCGATTACTCCAGAACTTATTATTGTCGATGGGATGTGCGGAGATCTCACTTTTGAAGAAGGTGGTAACCCAGTGCAAATGGATCGAATTATTTTGGGTAAAGACCCTGTATTGATGGATACCTATGCCGCCTCCCTCCTGGGATATGCAAAGGAGGAAATTGAATATATTGGTATTGCTGAAAGTGTCGGAGTTGGCTCAAGTGACCTTGCTAAAGCACAAATACATGAACATAATGTTGAAATGAAAAATGGTAAAGAATTTCGGCCGTCCGATAGAGCGAGAAAACTAGTGGCGGGAAGAGTCACTGCCGAGGAGGCTTGTTCAGCTTGTTATGGTAGTTTGGTTCACGCCTTGCAACGAATGGATGAAAACCATCGGCTACAGTCGATAAAGAAACCTATATATATTGGACAAGGGTTTCGGGGTAAAGAACTGAAAGGCCTAGGGATCGGACAATGTACAAGCAAATGCAATGAATATATCAGTGGTTGTCCGCCTACAGCAAAAGATATAGTTGATTTTTTAGAGAGAGGGTAAGGGGGAAACGTACGAGAGTTAATAAGAATTTTATATAAGAAAAATATAGGGAGTTCATTAAACGTCTAAGAACCTATGCCCATATGGACAGCAAAAGCGCAAGTTGAATTAACGGATGTAGCAAGGTGTCATACAGGGAGGGTGGTTATTGATTCAATCATAAATAATAAACCGAGTACAGCACTTTTTGTCTGCCCTCGGTTTATATTTGTTTGTGGCACTTCTTATAAAACATAAAGAATAATTTCTAGATTCCGCGTAGTACGGTTACGTACAATGTAGTGCGGATCTGTAGTGCTGATAAGTTCATTGGGTTAAAGGCTAAGAGCCTATTTCAGAGCTACAGAGGCTCAGAGACTGGCATAATTATTGCATAGTTACTATGTTAAATGTATATAGACTCTTAAAAAATCTACATCGATCCATTTGTCAATAAAATAATAATTTTAGGATGAGGAGTATAGTATGAAACAAGTAGATTATATGAGTCACGAACTAAAGGTGCCTGAGCTTACGCTTCGGGGAATATTGCTAGGCATGGTAATTACAGTCATTTTTACGGCATCCAATGTTTATTTGGGTTTAAAAGTGGGACTTACGTTTTCCTCGTCTATTCCAGCAGCGGTTATTTCTATGGCAATTTTGAAGATGTTTAAAGATTCCAATGTCTTAGAAAATAATATGGTTCAAACCCAGGCATCGGCAGCAGGCACTCTTTCGGCAGTTATATTTATTATTCCCGGCTTATTGATGATGGGGTATTGGCAGGGATTTGCTTTTTGGCAGACTTTGATGATTTGTGCGTGTGGTGGCAGCCTTGGCGTGTTGTTCACAATCCCATTGCGTCGTGCTATGATTGTCAATAGTGATTTGCCTTATCCAGAGGGGCTCGCAGCTGCAGAAATTTTAAAAGTCGGCAGTGGTAATGCTGTGGGAGCCAAAGGAAATGGTATAAAAGATATTATGTATGGTGGTATTGTTTCGGCTATTGTTAGCTTATGTGCAGATGGCTTTCAAGCTATTTCGTCGGGAGTACACTATTGGTTCAGTTTCGGTAAAGTGACTTCCCAGTTGCCTCTCGGCTTTTCTTCGGCTTTATTAGGGGCAGGCTATTTGATTGGTATTGCCAGTGGTATGGCAATGTTAGCAGGGACTATTTTGTCATGGGGTATATTTGTGCCTTATCTTACATCTGTATTGTCACCAACCGCTGGGCAGAGCGCTAGTGGGTTTGCATCTGCTGTATGGGCACAGAAGGTGCGCCTTATCGGTGCCGGTGCCATAGGGATTGCTGCCATATGGACACTAATTACCCTAGTAAAACCAATCATTGATGGTATGCGCATTTCGGTACAAGCCATGGGCCGTTCAGAAACCGAAAAAAGTTTGCACCGCATGGATATGGATTTGTCTCCTAAAACGACAGCCATGGTTTTGAGCGTTGTTATTATTGGTCTTTTGGGAACATTTTATTCCTTTATTGCAGATGCGAACCTGTCAGCAGGGACCACAGGGATTTTTGTTGTCGTAGGGGTTGTGATCTCGATTTGCATGGGATTTTTTGTAGCCGCAGCGTGCGGCTACATGGCCGGACTCATTGGTACATCGGCCAGCCCCATTTCAGGGATCGGCATCTTGGGGATTATTGTATCTTCTCTTGTTGTTCTTGGAATTGGTACTGTAGTGGGCCTTTTTGACACGGAAATGGGCAGTAAATTCGCTATTGCTTTAGCTATTTTCATGACGAGCGTGATTGTCAGTATTGCCGCTATTTCTAATGATAATATGCAAGATTTAAAAACCGGTTATCTGGTCGGTGCTACGCCATGGAAGCAGCAAGTGGCCTTATTGGTGGGGTGCATTGTCGGCGCATTTGCTATTGCGCCCGTATTGAATTTGTTATATGAAGCGTATGGTTTTGTCGGAGCTATGCCACGGGTTGGAATGGACGAAAGTCAAGTTTTGTCTGCACCCCAGGCGACTTTAATGACTACAATCGCCCAAGGAATTTTCAACCATAATTTGGATTGGAATTATGTTCTTTTCGGCGTAGGAGTGGGGAGTGTAATCATTATTGTAGATGTATTATTGAAAAGAAACTCAGCAAAATACTGTCTGCCGCCGTTAGCCGTAGGTATGGGGATTTATTTGCCACCTACCCTGGAGATGCCCCTTGTTATAGGTGCGGTCATGGGTTACCTTGTCAATCGTTATCTGCGTAAGCGGGCGAGCGAGCGGAGTCCGAAAAACATAGAAGAAGATGTAGACATTTGTAACCGCCATGGTATACTGTTTGCATCTGGGTTAATTGTTGGTGAAAGTTTAATGGGAGTCATCATTGCCATTATTATCGTACTTTCAGTAACAAGTGGTGGTAGCGATTCGCCCTTGTCTCTCGTAGGCAAGGACTTTGGTCCCACAGCGGATTGGCTTGGTTTGTTTGTGTTTCTTGTGATGATTGTTATATTCGTTTATCGTGTTGTTAGTGTAAAACTGGAAACAAATTAAGGAATATTATAAGAAATACAAAGCACAGTGCAAAAAATAGTGCAAAAAACTACAGAAGTGATTGTCGATGTCTTTGAATTTATATAAAAAAGAATGGACAACTGTCTCAAAATGAGATATTGCTTATAGCAAGAGATCAAGTGTGTACATAATTTTTGTATATTATCATAGGGATGAGCAGTGGCGCTCTAAGCAAAGAAAGTAATTTCTTTTCTTAGAGCACCTTTTTTATTTCAAAAATTAAATGGGTAAGTGATGTTGGATAATATGGTGGATGTCTTATTATAAATTAAGTTAACGAAAGAGGGATTAAGATGAATAAGTATCTCCCATGGTTGTAAAAGGGACCTCTAAAGATAAGGCAAGACAGGTAGCGATGGGCTTGTTAGAGCGGGTTGGTCTTGCTGATAAGTGTGACAGTTATCCGAAAGAATTATCAGGTGGACAGCAACAACGGGTGGCAATTGCCAGAGCATTGGCGATGAATCCTAAAATTATGCTCTTTGATGAACCTACTTCTGCTTTGGATACTGAACTGGTCGGTGAGGTATTGCTAGTAATGAAGGTATTGGCTGAAGAAGGTATTTATAAAGTACACGAGCATTAGAGGAGTATTGTGTAAAAGTATGGAAATATAAAGTAAAATGGAACCAGTTTGCTTGTATATTTATGATAATAATCTATATTAGTTTATTAAGTAAAATTACAATTAAAAACGGAGGATGGAAAATGAAGTATTTGGTAATCGGAGCCGGCGGTACAGGTGGAAGTATTGGTGCATTTATGACAGAGGCAGGCAAAGATGTTACAGTGATCGCTAGAGGAAAACATCTAGAGGCCATTCAGAAAAATGGTATTAAAATGGAAACAAAATCTAAAGGAAATTATACAGTCTACCCTGTGAAGGCTTGTGATATGGATCATTACAACGAACAGCCAGATATAATATTTAACTGCGTGAAAGGCTATTCCTTGGAAGATACCATTCCTTTTATCAAAAGAGTAGCTCATAAAGAGACGATCGTAATTCCTGTGCTCAATATCTATGGTACTGGGGGCAGGATGCAAGAACTGCTGCCAGATCTGTTGGTGACAGATGGATGTATTTATATAGCTGCAGAGATTAAAGAACCTGGTACCATCTGGCAAACAGGAGATATTTTTCGCGTGGTATACGGTGTGAGAAAACCGGAGGAATATCGACCGGCTCTTGAACAGGTGGCCACAGAACTGAAGGATAGCGGTATTACAGGTATTGTATCGGATAACATCCGGAGAGATGCACTGCAGAAATTTGCCTATGTGTCCCCTATGGCTGCCTGCGGTGCATATTATGATACGAATGCAAGAGCAGCTCAGCAGGAAGGGAAAGTAAGGGATACTTTTATTGCGCTGATGCGGGAGATTGACACACTGGCTCAGCTAATGAACATACACTTTACTGTAGATATCGTGAAAACTAATTTAGAAATTCTGGACACTCTGTCACCCGCAGCTTCGACTTCCATGCAAAGGGATTTAAAACAGGGTAAGAATTCCGAGATCGACGGTCTTATCTTTGAAGTAGTGCGTTTGGGGAGAGTGTATGGTGTGCATGTACCCACTTATGAAATGGTTGCAGAAAAATTTGGATTTAAAGGCTGAGGCCTCTAGCCCCCTACTTGTAAGACTTAAGAGGACGTGGGATTTGATTTAATAAACAAATACACAATTATAAAAAGAAGATGAAGTAGACGTTTTCAACACTACTTTTTCAGCAGTTATTTACATTATATATCTAGTATTCAATGGTATGCGACTGCCGAGCCATCTTTGGATGGAGGCAAGCGCATACCCACCACCCTGCTGTTGCAGCAGGTCTAGACATACTAGGGGACGGCATTTTCAGCCTGTAAAGACGTAAGAATTTATAGCTCAGTTTGGTAGAGCATGCAACTCATTGAGCCAATTTAAAAAGGTAGATGGGAAAATAGGACTTGGTAAAGAGCTATCTGTGATGGAGGGTTTTTTTTATTTGTGTAAAATCGTACAAAACTGTACGATTCTGTTGTTCTATTAGGTTCACGTCTTTCAAGGATAACAGTTCCGTTGCTTTTATATGGCCATCTTAGACTTGGCACGTTTATTGCATTATTAATAGACATATAAATAATATTGGAGGTCAATTTTATGAACAGCTTAACGAAAAAAATAATGATTTACTCACTGGCCGGGATTATGCAAGCTGGTCTTGGTGCAAGTGTAATAGAAGCATCACCATTACATACTGATGGTGCACAACAGATTATACAATTAGATAGACATGATGGACGGGATCGGCGTGAAGAACGGCGTCATGAAGAAAATAGACGGCATCAACGTGAGATGCAACGTCGCCATCATGAGAGTGATCGGGACTGGAATGATCGTCAGTGGAGAGAAAATCAACGTCATGACAATACGATGAATGAAATACTAGCTGGCGTAATTGGGATCGTAATTGGTTCTCAACTATAAGAAAACGCCCCCATCTGTTGTAAAACCATTGGGTGGGGGAACTTTTATTATATTCGATGTCTAACATATATATAGAATATAGTAGTAATTTAGAGATCGACATGGAAATGCTTAGGACTCTTCTCCTTGATTCTACGACCATGTCGGTCTTTTAGATAGATAGTTTATATGGTTTAGGAGGTATAAAAATGCGTGTAGAGTGTCAAGAATGTCATAAGAATTTTCATGAAGGCGAAACTCATAATTGTCCCAATCGTGATTGTTTTGCTGAATATCTATGTAAAAATTGTATTGAGGATCATGTAAAAAAATGTTCAAAGCTTTTTAAAAACACATAACTTCATAGATCAAGATATAAACGTAATAAGCATCAATTGCCAATTATAGCCGCTTATCTTCAGATAGGCGGAAATTTTTTCCCCAATCTATAATTTCCGGCCAAACTGGTAATAATATACCAAAAAGCAGGTGATGTTTGCATTGATGGAGATGTTAAAATTTTGCTTATGGGCGATAGTGTTTATTGCAGGGATCTCCAGCACAGAACTTCTTGTTCGCACACAGCTTATGGAAGTCTTGCTTGAAGATTAAACAGGTCACCAGGTAGTTGCTCGTCGATCTGCAGAGATTGCTTTATTATAATAGACTTTATGCTGGTTGGGGTGGAGAAAGATCCACTTTGGCTAGCTTTTTTATTTATGATGCGGGAGGTGTTTAGTTGATGGAAAATGATATTGAACTTTAGTATCTAGGGGAAGTTTTGGGGAAAGTACCGTCAAGTATGGTAAAAGGGCACTCCCTCAAATTGAGACGATTGAAAATGTAATTCATCAGTTTGAGTGTGTAGTAAGTGGAAAAAGTTCTTGCATACATTTTGCAGGATTTTTGTGTACATAAGAGTAATTGTTTTAAATAGACAAATGAGTGGAAAAGACATGATATTTAGAGGTATACTAAAGCTTAGTAGCTGACGGGCTATTGTAAAGTATTGTAGCGCCGATTGTATCATAGGAGGTATCATATAATGTTTAAAAAATTAGTCGCCATAGAACCGGTAAAACTGATTCCATCAGCGGAACAGAAACTTCATGAGTATGCAAAAGAAGTGGTACTATTTAATGACGTCCCAAAAGACGATGCGGAAATAATTCATCGAATCGGCGATGCGGATGCCGTACTGCTCAGTTATACCAGTCGTATAGAACAGAGCGTACTTAATGCCTGCCCCAACATTCGCTACATCGGCATGTGTTGCAGCCTATATTCCGAAGCAAGCGCCAATGTAGATATTTGCACCGCCCGTACTAAAAATATCACAGTATACGGTATCCGTGACTACGGCGACCAAGGCGTTGTGGAATACATAACCAGCGAACTTATCCGCTATCTCCACGGTTTTGGTGGTAAACAGTGGCAGAAGCTGCCAGTAGAACTTACCAATTTGAAAGTTGGCATCGTAGGCCTCGGTACTTCGGGGCAACTGATTGCCACCGCCCTTCAGGCACTGGGAGCCGATTTATATTATTTCAGCCGCACTCGCAAGCTAGAACAAGAAGCCAAAAACATTAAATATCTATCACTGAAAGAACTGCTGAACACAGTTGATATTGTCTGTACTTGCCTGAATAAAAACGTTATCTTATTCCACGATGAACAATTTGAATGGCTTGGAAATCATAAAATAATGTTCAATGTTTCCATTGGTCCGTCCCACGATATTCCCGCCCTTGCCAAATGGCTTGAGCACGGTGATAACGAATTTTTCTGTGATACTGCTGCCGCCCTCGGCGATGACACTAGCAAGCTTCTTACCAGTCCCCATGTAAACTGTATGAACATGTCATCTGGACTTACCAAACAGGCCTTTGACCGCCTAAGCGAAAAGGTATTAAAGAATATCGAAACATTTTTAAACGAAAATAGCCTATAAACCCTTACCTTAAAGAAGAGTGAGCAGAACTTAGAAGATTTTGATTTGGTCTTATAGAGTTAGCTGTGACCGAATTAACTGCGATGGGGATTTTGGTAGAAGGTATTCGAATTGATGAATTTACTGGAAAACAAGTTGCTTTTTTTTCTGATCCCGATGGATTGCCTTTGGAATTATATGAATACTAGTTGTTCAAAACAACCATGAAGGCAGATGCTATTTTAAAAAATTGAATAATGTGATTACGAAGGAAACCAAACCACCAGCAATCAGTGGTCCAATTGCAACACCTTGTAAAAAACACACCCCTACAACTGTACCTAGCACGAGAGAACTGATCATTTCTGGTGAAGTGTTAATAAATGAAAGACCATGGCCAGCAGTCCACGCAACAAAAATCCCAGAAGCAAGAGCGATGATTCCGATTGGGGATTTAAACGCATCCATTATGTTATTCATAGAAATTCGACCAGTTGCTATAGGTGCTAAAATAGCAATTGTTAGAATGGTAATACCAATGTTCATACCATTGCTTTCAACGATCGGTAACACACTATTCAATCCTAACAACTTGACGAGCAAAAGAAATCCAGTAGCCACGGCAACAGATTGGTTATGACCAAGTACTGAAAGGACAAGGATAATTAAAAGTGGTATGTTATCCCAAGACATATTCGTCACTTCCTTAAAAGATTAGGTATCTACTGACAGAGTATAGTACTTTATATTCAGTTTGATGACTTCGGTGCATGGGCAATGATAAGTTATAAGTAGCCTAGATTGGGCACAATGGATTAGTTTGTTATTGACAATTAACGTGACCAGTCGTATAATTAAAAATAAGTGAGAATTACTGGCAGTAAGTGTTGGAATATAGTTTTAGGAAGGAATGATGAAGATGGATTTGATTCAAGTTAATCAAGAAAAATGTATCTGTTGTGGGCTTTGTGCTCAGGTCTGCCCTACGAGTGTTATCAATATGGGTAATCAAGGGCCAGAGGTTATAGGTACAGAAAAACGCTGTATCGCCTGTGGCCACTGTGTGGCGATTTGTCCTCAGGAAGCATTAGATAATGTAAAAGCGCCTTTGGATAAACAGTTGCCAATTGGGAAAATACCTGTTCTTGACGCAGATACGGCGGCACGCTTTCTCCGTGGTCGGCGATCCATTCGTCGTTATAAGCAAGATGCTGTACCAAGAGAAAAAATTCTACAGCTCCTCGATATTGCTCGTCTAGCACCGACTGGCAGTAATGCACAGGGCGTCGCTTATCACGTCATTGACAACGCTGACATACTGAAAAAAATTACCGCCATTACAGTTGAATGGATGGAAGAACACATACAAAAAGGTTCACCATGGGCAAGCTATTTTGTCGGGTCAGTCGATAAGTATCGTAAAAAAGGTCAGGATGTTGTTTTGCGTGGCGCCCCATGTCTGGTTGTGGCCATAACGAATAAAAACTTTCTACCCCGTGGTCGGGATAATACGCATTTTTCATTGGCCTATGCCGAGCTGTATGCACCGACGATCCAATTGGGAACGTGCTGGGCGGGATTCTTTGAAGCATGTGCAACGTCCGGTTATCAGCCACTACTTAACCTTTTGAGCCTGCCGGCAGATATGACCGTTACCGGTGGATTGATGGTAGGGTATTCCCAGTACACTTATAAACGGTTAGTAGACAGAAATCCTTTGCAAGTGAGTTGGCAATAGACAATAAGATTCTGGTGCGAGAATTTTGCATAGTCAAAGATCTTTTCTTTGACCAAAAGATTAAGCGACTATGCCATGACTCGTTTATATCTTTAACTTCAATTTTAAAGCGTTCACCTAGACTTTCGGTTTAGGTGAACGCTTTTTTAGGAGAGATGATCATACGGAAAGATACTGCGACTTCACCATGTCCGCAAGTCGAGAATATGGGGCTTCCTTTAATTTTCCCCAATGAAACAATGTGCAAATTTTCTTCTTTCGATAAAGGATGGTATACTATAGCTGTCTGTGAAAGACATAAGTGGTATATAATAAAATAACAAAGGATTTGAACTAGCATGAAAAAATTCGAGCAAATTAACAAACACATGAACACTAATAAAAGTAAGCCCATTAATAAAAGATCAACAATTGATTTTCTGCCAGTAAGTAAATTTCTTCAACATGCAGGAAAAAGTTATGATTACGAGGTTATTGTAAAATTCTTTGCTAGTAATAATATCACTATTAAGGACTTTTATAGTGTTGGTGCATGTGATAAAAAATGTACGGTTTGTGCCAAGAATGATTGGTTAGTTTGGCGTAATGATTTTATGTATTACGACACCTTAAATAAATGCCTCATAAATGTTGAAGATGATGAAGAGTTAGAAGATTCTCCAGAATTAGAACAGATTGATTTTGCTGTATATGTTTGTCCTGCGTGTGGGGCATGGTCAACTTCTATTTCTTGTAATCCCTGTCAGTAGACGATTTTTCAAAGAGACTAAGCGTACTGGAATGTGGATGACCCCCGTACCTAAAATGACACCTAAGAGTACCAGTATAAGAGCTATTAAATGATTCCAACTGAGTTGTTCGCCCAAGAAGAATGCTGAGGCCAGGATACCGATGATAGGAGCGCCGTTTTGAAAAAGGGAGGCTGTAGAAGCCCCTACTTGTTGTATACCTGTATTCCACCATAATGCCCCAACGGCCGTACTCATGAAGCTAGAGAATAATAATATGGTAATTGGCCAGAAGGAAAAACTGCCAGTATAACTCCATACTGGATTTATAAATAAACCAAGAACAAGTAGTCCAATGGATCCTATTCCATGGCTATAAGCCGTTACGATTAAGGGAGAAAGGGATAAAGTCGCTTTTTTAACAAATAGAGAACCGATTACAAAGGTAATGGTGGCAATCAACATGATTCCATCACCGGCAATGGTTGCACCGCTTTGTGAGCTACTCGATACTACTAGTAATAAACCACTAAATCCTAACAGAATAGCCAAGCCCTTTACCCATGTATAGGACTCTTTGAGTAGATAACCAGCTAAAGTGGTTGTAATTAAGGGATTTAAGCCTAATATAAGAACGGCATGCATCCCACTCGTAGCAGCTAATCCTAAGTTAAGTGCAATTTGGTGAATGAAAATACAAAATATAGCAATTGTAGTAACGAGTAGCCACTCGCCACTCGATAGCTTTTGAAATCCATAGCGCCGAAATACGATTGGCAAGAGTAGTCCGCTGGCAAGACAAAGACGAATAGGTGCCAGTGCTAATGGCGGGAAAAAATTAGTGAGATATTTAATCGAGACCACATTGGCTCCCCAAAGAAATACTACCATAGTGAGCAGAATGAATACATGACGGTTGTTGTTTGTTTTTATCAAAATCAGTTACTCCAATGCAAGGCGTAATAAGAACTTATTTTATCATAGATTTCCATAAACAGAAAGTGAAAAATTAGTGATTGCTTGTTCCCCGTATTTAATAGCCTCACGCACCATAGAACCAACTTATCCAGTGGTTAGATCGCTCCAATGCAGTATTAATCGCATATTCAATTCCAAGATTCTTACGCTGTATGTTACTACATTTTACAGAGTAACGTTAACTTGCTTAATTATTAGAGGAATGTTATTAAGCACTTTCTATATAACTGAAAAATTTTATCAATGGACAAAAGAAGCCGGAGAGAATAGAAAGTATACCTTTATTGACAATGATTATCAATAAAGGTATACTGGATACATAAAAAGAAAAAGAACTGGTTGTTATTCACTAGGAAAAGAGATTCTTATCGTAAGCTCTAAGGGTAAGAGTTATATTAGCTATGCTGATTATGCCATTGCCATGTTAGATGAAATTGAAAATCTAAAACATATAAATCAAAGATTTACGGTGGTAGCCGAAGCTGAGGAATAAAAAAAACTAATAGTAGGCTATTCTTTCGATAAGCAAACTTGCTTATCGAAAGGATGGCTTTTGCTATAGTCTAGAGAATTTTGGTAGGTACTCACGTTTCATAGATGAGAAAAAATATATTACAAAGGGACCCTGAATGAGTGATTTTGAAAGTGCTAAAGGAAACATCTATAGTTCATTACAATAATAAAAAATAGGCTGAGGAGTGTTAACAATGGATGTAGGATTAAAAGACAGAGCAGTATTGGTAATGGCATCTAGTGGTGGTCTTGGTAAGGCTGCTGCATTGGAATTTAGCAAGGAAGGGGCTAACGTCATGCTGTTTAGCCGGTCTGAGCGGCAACTGAAAATTGCACAGGCAGAAATTAAGGCAGCTACTGGCAAGGAACCTGCCTTTACCGTTGGTGATATTACTGTATATGAAGATATTAAAAAAGTAGTGAAAAATACGGTAGATAGATTTGGTCCGATTTTTGCGTTGGTTAATAATGGTGGTGGTCCTCCTGCGGGAACATTTGATAGCTTTACCGATGAAGCATGGCAAAAGGCTTATGAGTTGAACCTACTTTCATACATCCGTACGATTAGGGAAGTATTGCCATTTATGCGGCAGGCCGGACAGGGAAGGATTGTTAATTATACTTCCTCCGCAGTAAAGCAAGTTTTAGACAATCTAATTTTATCCAATACCTTTAGGATGGGGGTAGTGGGATTGACTAAAACACTATCGCAAGAATTAGCGAAAGACAATATATTAATTAACGTTATGGCACCAGGGCGAATTAGTACAGCCCGTACGCAACAGATTGATACAATTAAAGCTCAACAGAGCAACGTCACGGTAGAAGATGTATATAACGATGCTATAAAGACGATACCCCTGGGGCGTTATGGCGATCCTGCAGAGTACGCTAAGATGACGGTCTTTTTGTGCTCAACCGCCAATACTTATATTACAGGACAAACCATGCTAGTTGATGGAGGCATGACGAAAGCCTTCTAAAAAGAGTTCATTGGCTTTAGGGTAAATTCATACGTGTGTTTTATATGCGCCTAGACTTTGGTTTGGGCGATTTTTTATAGGGAGAATGCTATAGTAAATGTGCGGATACTATCTTTAGAAGATTAAAGTATGCTTCTTAATTCTTCATAGTAATCTTGGATATTTTTATTACTGATATCAAGGTAAAATATCAAGGTGAAATTAGTTATCTTAAGATCAAGTTTTTGTAGATTATCATAATTTTCATCTTTGACAAGTTCGATACCTTGAAGTTTTTCGATTGGGATGTAGGTAAGAGCATAGCTGTATACTGCATCTCGAGATTTAAAGGCTTTGCCCCTGCTTAGAATGAGTAGTTCTTTATTATTTGCTAGATGAAGAGAGGGTAATAATTTTTTGGGGAAGAATGAGTATAGTAATTTTTGAAAGAAGTTTTGAGGTACAGTTTTCACATTTATCGATGGTTGAACAGGGAGCGTAATTAATCTTGTGTAAATAGAAATTCCTTATAACAAGAATTAGGTGGCTTTACTTTGGAAAACAGACTCATTAATTGGCCTGAGTAGTTCTTTTTCCTGAATATGACGGCAGTATGCATGTGATAGCGTGAATGCTACCGTCATGTCCAGGAAATTCTTTTTCAGTGTCAATTAAATTGCATAACGATCCTCAAAAAGAATAACTAAATGATTTAAAACCATGTCCCAATCGCGATAACGTTGGGTCCATTTTTTGACAATATTATTCGACGCTAAATACAATATTCTGCGTAATGAATCGTCGTTTGGAAATGAGGATTTAGTCTTTGTAACTTTTCTAAACTGTCTATTCAGGCCCTCAATAATATTAGTCGTGTATATTATTCTCCGAATAGCCGGTGGATATGCATAGAAGGTGGAAAGTATATCCCAATTGTCCTCCCAACTCTTTATAGCTGCTGGGTACTTAGCGCCCCACTTTTCTTTAAAAGCTATTAATCCTTCGAGAGCTGCTTCTTCCGTTACAGACGTGTACACTTTCTTTAAATCTGCCACAAATTCCTTCATGTGCTTGTAGTTAACAAACTTCATGCTAGATCGTATTTGATGGATGATGCAACGCTGTATTTCAGCTTTGGGATATACTGCACCAATCGCCTCACGAAAGCCATTTAAGCCATCGACACAGAACAAATATACATCTTTTACTCCGCGGCTCTTGAGTTCATTTAGCACACCAAGCCAGAATTTACTGCTTTCATTTTGCCCAATCCATATCCCCAAGATATCCTTATAGCCATCCATTGTGATACCTAAAACTACATAGGCAGCTTTAGTGACTACTTGATGGTTTTCCCGAATTTTATAATGTATGGCATCCATAAATACAAAGGGGTACACTGCTTCTAGCGGTCTATTCTGCCATTCGTTGAGTTGTGGCATGATTTTTTCGCTGATCTTACTCACAAGTTCGGCAGATATTTCTATATCATACAAGTTCTTTATTTGTTCCGATATATCTCGAGTACTCATTCCAGCAGCATACAGGCCCAATATCTTTTCCTCCATGCCATCTGCATTGCGGTTATATTTACCAATGATTTGTGGTTCGAATTCTCCATTGCGATCACGTGGAATATTGATTTCTACTTCTCCAAGTTGGGTTTTTACCCGTTTTTTAGAATAACCATTCCGGTAATTTTTCGACACATTCGTTTCGACGTTTTCCGACCTGCGTTCCTGTTTTTCGTAGCCCAGTTCTGCCTCTAATTCAGCCTCCATGATCTCTTGCAGTACATCCTTAAACATGGCTTTTATTGCTTGCATCACATCTGAAGTCGTACTGAATTTTTCGTTCCTGATAAGTTCTTTGATGACTTCTCTTGGTATGATTGACATAAAAATCTTCCTTTCTGACTTAAATAGTTTTATTCCTATTCTTGCCATAAAGGAAGATGTTCTAAACCTAGTTACACAAAATTTTCCATACTCTC
>Ga0209123_1001801_pt1 | contig 19847 bp, 15 predicted proteins | sample BarGraIncu00431A_FD_184500 | JGI IMG/M metagenome (GOLD analysis project Ga0209123, IMG submission 184500) | Arctic peat soil microbial communities from Barrow, Alaska, USA - Barrow Graham LP Incubations 004-31A (SPAdes) (version 2) | ecosystem: Environmental > Terrestrial > Soil > Wetlands >... | reverse complement strand
GTTATAGAACAAGTGATTATAACCTAATGACATCCTACATGCAGAATACACTTGCAAATAAGAGTGTTGTTGATCAAGCATATAATATTAACGATGCTACTCCATGGGGCTTTGTAGGAGCAAATACTAATACATCAGGTTCTGCCGGTGGAGACATTTTCTCAACGCTCAGATATCTTAATGGCGGAAATAGTAGTAATTCTTCTCTTGGCAAGGACCTTACCTACAAGTTTACTGTAAAAAATGGGTCATATACTATTTATACTGGTTTTAATGATGTATGGAGCAATTCATCTAGAATAGCAGATTTATATATAAATGGAGTTAAAAAGAATGTTATCACTTATATATCTAATACTGTCTATGGGAATACAAATGTTGCCGTAACTGATGGAATCATAGATATAACAGTAAGAAATACTGCTTCACAAGATCCATTGATTAATTGGATCATGATTGTTGACGACTCCCTGACTCATGATTCTTTAATGGGACTTAATGTAGCTTCAACAACATCAACTTCTGCAGAACTTCCTGGAATAAAGTTCTTGGAGCCACTTCCTATACGCTGTACAGATCTGATAGCGTAGATGGAACGTATACTCCTGTTTATAAAGGTAATTTAAATACATTCACAAATAGTGGTCTGTTACCTGCTAAAAACTATTATTATAAAGTTAGTAGTACGACTAGTTCAGGCGATTCACCCCTATCGGATGCTTTAAAATTAATATCTCTAGCTCAGTAATACAAAAACCTGGGTTAATACCTAGAATTGAACTATACCCCCTTAAGTGGACACGAAACTAAAAAGTAGTGTAGACTAAATTAAGGGGGTTTTACTAACTGAAATTTACCTCCTTACCAACAGGAATATATCCACCATCAACAACTGCTGGAACTAATTTGCATTTAAATAAAATACCTTAACGCATCCGTATTATGTAAAATACTTGAATAATATGTTTATATTCCATATAATATAATAAAGATACAATATTATATTATATTAAAAGTTGATTATAAGGAGTGAAAAAAATGAAGGCTTCAACCCACAGAATAGCCATTCCTTCAATTTTAGAAGTAGGGAAAGGCAATATAAATAACATAGGATACTTTCTAAAAAAAGCTATGTTTAAAAAGGTATCAATTTGTTTTGGAGAAGGTATTGATGATTTATTTGGAATTTTTATAAAAAACTCATTAAACGAGGCCAATATTGAGATTTCAAAAATAGAAACCATATCAGACATAAACTTTGAAAAAATCAGCATAAAGGCCTTTGAAATATCAAGTGATGTAGATGCTTTAATTGGAGTTGGGGGTGGAAAAGCTATAGATGCTGTAAAATACATGAGCTTTTTAAAAAAGATACCCTTCATTAGCATTCCAACTTCAACTTCTAATGACGGTTTTTCAAGCCCTGGTGCATCACTTTTAGTCAATGGAAAACGTATGTCTCTTCCAGCTAAAACTCCTTATGGCATAATTATAGATATTGATGTAATTAAAGGAGCACCTGATAAATTTATTTTCTCTGGAATAGGTGATTTAGTTTCAAACATCACTTCTCTGTACGATTGGAAATTTGAAGAGGAGCATCAAAAGGCAATTGTTGATGACTTTGCAACTATGATTTCCAAAAAAGCAGTAAATAGTTTTGTACGGACTGAATTTAAGACTATTAAAGATGATTTATTCTTAAAAGAGCTAGTGGATTCACTAATCTTAAACGGTATCTCTATGGAAATAGCAGGGGACAGTTCACCAGCCTCAGGCTCCGAGCATTTAATTTCTCATGCTTTAGATAAATTCGTGGAAATTCCGCAACTTCATGGCATACAAGTTGGAATGGCCACATATATTATGTCTAAAGTGCAAAACCACAGATTTGAAAGGATCTCAAAGGTATTAAGTGAAACAGGCTTTTTTAAATATGCCAGAACTTTAAAAATGAGAAAAGAAGATTTTAAGAAAGCCATAGATATTGCTCCTTCAATAAAACCTAGCAGATACACCTATATTCATGTTGAAGAAAATAGAGAACTGGCTAAAAATTTTATTGATGAGGATGCAACCATAAATTCTATATTAATATAATCTGTAAATTTCTTTGCAAAAGAATATATCCAATGCTTCTTCTATAAGAAACATTGGCTCTATTCTTGGTTATATAACGCTTTTTACCTTAACATCGAAAGTGGGATATATGCGCCACAAAGGAATGTCATCGGCATTGTTTTCACGACCAATGGGGGTAATTATAAGCGAAGCGAATTTGCTTATTTTAATGGCAAAATTCTTTTTCCATATTTTTGTATTAGCGATTTATTATATTCTGCACCACCAGCCATATTTCCACTTCTAAAAATTGGGACATTAGTAAACCCATCCTTAGCGCAAATAGATATCGCCTCTGCTACCACTGATTCTAATATGGTTATGTTCATTACAGAAGAAACAGGTGAAAACTTAGACTCTACACCATCAAAGCTTAGGCAAGCATCCCCAATTGGGGCACAATTATCTATTCTGGCATCGCCTAGATCTAATAGTCTGTTTTTACTACTATGACCACTTGGTGCAGACATAGCATACTCTTTACTAAAAATAGTAATGAGCTTAGAACCTTTTTCAATTGCAATTAAGGCAGCATCAATTGGGGTTGCATTTCTTCCAGAAGTAGACACAATAATGCAAACATCGTTTTCACCTATTGGCAAATCACTGACTATATCTGTTAAATAACCCTCTTTCTTTTCCAAGTAAGAAGATGAAACAGCTGCTTTATGGAGCATCAATGGTTCTATAAAAATCGGGTATACATTGGCAAGTCCACCTGCTCGATAGAAAAGCTCTTCTGCGGACATATGAGCATGCCCACTACCATATACATAGATAAGACCATCATTTTTTATACAATTAGCTAGTAACCTTGCAGCCTTTTCCATTTCTTCTTGTTGTGTTAATTTCACCTTCTCTAATACTTTACCAATTTCATCAAAATATTTACTGATCATTTCCATGTTTATATTTCCCTCTCTTTCTGAATAAAATCCGCCAATTTATTTGCTGCAATCTCCAGTAATATTTTACCTTTTTCTTTTGTTGCACAAGTTGGGTCACCGAGGATAGCTACTTTTGTAAATTCACTCCACCTTAAATTTAGATAGTTACTTCTTGGTGGAAAATCTGGATAGTTGCGAATTGCCTTATTCATATAAACAAATTCAGGTTTTGCATAAAGCATTGCAGAAGTTTCAATTTCACAAGCATGAATGTACTTACCGGACGCCCTTTGTGATTCAAATATTTCTACCTCGGAGACAGAATCAAGGTAAGCAAAATACATACACTTCATATCTGGATGAACCTCAATAATATCCCTAATAGCAATTTTAATTACGGGTGTATTTCCGATATGAGCATCTATGAAAATTAATGTATGAATTCCTTGACGATAAAGTTCACATGCAATTTCAAAAACTACTTTCCGTAATGTATCAAAACTCAGTGACACTGTTCCGACTCTATCTCCTAGACTCCAAACATAACTATATTTAATTGTTGGAAGCACAAAATTACCTGTTTCTTTAGCTAATAATTCGCAAAGCTTTTCACAAATAAAATTATCTGTTCCTACCGGCAAATGTGGTCCATGGTCTTCTATTGCCCCGAGAGGCAAAATAGCCGCTTTATTATTTTCTACCCATTCTCTTACTTGATCGGATGAATTTCCCTCCCATAAATAATTACTTTTTTCACTCATCGTATATGCTCCTTTGTCTTAGAAGATTTAGATTTACATTACAAATTATTCATACCATTCTTAAAAGTCATACATTCAGCTGGATTTCGTATAAAAAGATCCTGCAAAATAGCATCTGCATCTAGTCCCGCTTCTGTTGCCATTTCTTTAAACTGTGGAATCCATTCAGTAATAGAAAAATCTAAACCTAAGCCATAATTGTAATGCTTATAATAAGATTTCCTTGCAGTATCTCCGGATATTAAAATCTGTTTTTGAAAACCATCTTTTATAAGCGTTATTATATGATTAATTAACATACTTTCTGAATGATATTTAATCTTTCCAATGCCGTCAAAAGATATGAATGCACCTGTTTCAGCAATTTTCCTATGATACCATAAATCGAGATTACGATCCATATGTCCAATGCTTACATTCTTCAAATCTACACCACAAGATTTCAATATTTTAATTTGCTTCAATGCCATAGTACCTGCCTCTGTATGTGCATGAATTGGTGCACCTGTTTCAAGATGTACTCTACTTACTACTTCAATTGTTTTTATTTCTAATGGAGAAATCATATTATATCCTGTACCAAATTTCACTTGGCCTGCCTTGTAATTGGTATCTTCTAATCCTTCTTCTATTTCACTCTTTACAAAATCCGTTAATTTTTCTACTGAAGTGACTTCAATCCAACTTTTAAAATTAGGATATCCGCCAATTAATGAAGAAAGCCGCTGATCCAATGGTGCATCCCATAAGAAACTTTTATTAAAACCTGCAGTACCAATAATAGTAACACCAGTTTTTTTAGAGATTTCTGCAACTGCTTTTACATCTCGTCCATAATCGATGGCTGTCGCATCAACAATTGTTTTTCCTCCTGCATCCTTATAATCCTTAACATCTAACATGGATTTTTGTGGATCATCTAATAATAAGTCAGATTCATTTTTCCAAATCCAATGCGGTGGTATGCATACTATATGTTCATGTGCTAAAGTAAATCCCATTTCATCTGGTTTAATATCGCCTAAAAGGGTTCTAACAAAGCTCATAATTTCACCTTACTCCTTTTTGTTATATTAGTTAAATTGATAACTTAACAAGATGCATTATTTTACAATTTTACTTATTTAAAACAGGATATAACGTATTATCATATCCTGTTCTAGCTTCATTAAATTTTTAAAAAATACTTACTAAAAATTTTGCTATTCCTGCAATTATTGGTGCAATAATAAATTGATCTGTATCACCAGCCCATGCTGCAGTTGCCGGAAGAGTATTACTTATTAAGTATGTGATACATACCCACTGCCCTAAAGGAACTATAGTACCAATGATTAATCCACCAAAGAAAGCACCTTTTATTCCACCAGTAGCATTACCAAAAACACCTGCTGTAGCACCGTGGAAAAATAAAACTATCATAGATGGAATAAATATATATCCAGCAGTACCACCAAGAATTGCCATCCAGATGATACCTGCGAGAAAAGCACCAAAGAAACCTACAATTGTTGCGTTAGGTGCATAAGTAAAGAAGATTGGGCAATCCAACGCAGGAATTGCGTTTGGAACGATTTTCGTAGAAATACCTCTAAATGCTGGAATAATCTCTCCAATGAACATCTTAACACCGGTAAGTACAACTGCAATACCCGCAACAAATGTTATAGATTGAACAATACCATAAATCATGAAACTCTGATTTACTGATGTCGCCATTAAAGCTGCACCAGACTCTGTATTTTTAATTAAAACGATAACTGTACCTATGATAAAGAATAAAATCATAACAATTCCAGTAATAACGTTGTAGTCGCGTAAAAATGATAAACTTTGAGGGAAACTTAAAGATTCTGTATCTTTTTTATTTTTGGCAAATAAATTTCCACAAAGACCGGCCAACCATGCACCTATACCAGCTGTATGACCTAAAGCCACATCATTTCCACCTGTTATTTTTCTAACATATTTTTGTGTTAGTGCTGGTTGGAATGTCCAGTATAACCCCATAATCGGAGATAATACACAAACCAAACCAATCTTACTTATATTAGGAAATACATTTACCATGACTCCTGTGAAAATCAAAGATACCCACCACATCATATGACCAGTCAAATAAATATATTTGAATTTTGTAGTCCTTGCTAAAAATACATTAATTAAAAATCCAAACAACATAATTAATGCAACTGTACTACCAAAATTAGTAGTAAAACTAACATTGTCAACATACTTAATTGCCGTTAATCCAAATACCTCTGACCAAACATTGGTAAATGATGATAAACTTGTTGAAATAACACCAGAACCTGCATTAATAATCAAAAACCCTATACCAGTTTTAATTGTACCTGAAACTACCTTTTCTATAGGTGCTTTCTGCAACAAAAGACCAATCAAAACTATTATCATTAATAAGAATGTTGGTACCCCGAAAATGTTATTCGCTAACCATGTTGCAATTGTTGAAATTATTTCCATACATTTCCCCTCCATATTTAATTTTTTATTTTATAGAGATTTTCTCTCCATAAATGCTATTTTAGAAGTATTTCTGAAATTTCTTTTTCAATAATTACTTTATTAAAATAATTACTTATTATAATCACTTTTGCCGTTGGATTATGGATAGTTTTTGCTATTTCACTGGAAGTGATTATATAGTCACATCGGTCAAAAGATGCTGAAGATGCATCGGTATTATCAATATCTGCATAAATTCCTTTTTCCTTTAAAATATCCTCTACACCCATACGTAAAATCAAACTTGAACCTTGCCCTAAACCACACACACATAATATTTTCATCATAATATCTCCTTTATAATAGTATTTTAATATTTATTAATTACTTACAATCAATTACTAAATTAATTTATATAATTCTTCTATATTATCGGCATTCATAAATTTATTTATGGCAGATTCATCGCCAAAAATTGTTGATAATTCTCTTAATGCACCAATATGGCTGTTACTATCTGAACTTGCTAGTATAAAAAATAAATTCGCATACTTTTCTTTATCAAAATATACTTTTTTATTTACCCTCAATAATGCCATTGACATTGAATTAACACCAGATTCTGGCCTAGCATGTGGAAGAGCAATTCCTGGCGCCAATACAATATACGGACCTAGTGTTTCAACAGAATGAATCATAGCTTCAGTATAAGAACAATTGATACTGTGATCTTCTTCCAAAGGTTTTGCCGCTAATCGAATAGCTGCCCTCCAATCTTCAACCGAGTCTATAATTTGAACTCTATCTATTGTAATTAAATCTTTTAGCATGGGTTTTCCTCCTAGTTGGTAAATAATTTTAGCGTTATTAATTTTAAAATACTCTTGTACTCTATGTTTCAAACTAAGTAAATCTTCTGAAGTAATAAAATCTTTTGACATTGTCATAACATCTTGAATAAATTGTTTTACATCTAAATCTTCAAAAGATTTATTCTTAATCATTTTTTTTATTCTGTATTTATCTTGGCCTGTTAAAAAAGCATTTACAACTAATACTGGTATGTCTTTTAGTTTTATAGAGACAGTGGTAACTATAAAATCGAAGTGTCCCGAAATTTTCGAAATATCGCCGAGTAAAGATGTTGTATGAATTTTAGCTAATGGAAGCAACTCCTCTAACTGTCCCTGTAGTAAAATGCTAGTACCTATATTACCTGCACATGCCACTAATATGTGAGTAGTTTGAGACGTTACGCGCTTACTTTTATACATCCACCCCAAAAAATTGACACTAAAAAGGATTGCTTCAGAGTCAGAAATAGGTTCTTTAATATATGGTATTCCAACTAATGCATTTTTAGTGGTCTCTAAAATAAATCTATAATACTTCCTAATTTCTTTAGTTAGTGGGTTATAAATAATAAAGGCATACTTGCTTCTAAGTAGTAAACATTCTATGTTTAGTGTTACTGCATTTATTAACTTATCTCTATCTTCAAATAATATGTCTATATAATGTTCATAGTTTAATACAATTTTACTAGCATAATAGTTTAATTTACCCTTATTAAAATGAATAGAAATTAAATCGTTTCCAGTTTCAACACAAGAACATATTAACATTCTCGCCAAGCATTCAGTTATTCCTAATTTTTCAGAATCATCACAAGTACTTTTATCTAATGTCTGATAATACGCTTCAAGCACATCATTAACAACGCCACATTTAAGCAACATATTACGTATTATATAACTGGACTTGTTCATTTGCTGGTAATTTGGGATATTATTCACTAAAATCAGACCCACAATGTAAATTCTTTTTTTTACCAATGTAATTGCGGCTGAAAATATATATCCCGCCTCAAAATTTAATGGTATATTAAGATGATCCATTGCTTTTAAAAGTGTTTGATAAGTTTTATTCACAGATTCTTCTGGAAAATTAAATAATGATAACGCCATTCTGTAATTATTAGGATATAACTCATATAAAATTTCAGAAACTATCCAAAGACATAATCTATACACATCATATTGATTGCCCTTTAATGTATATCCATAGTTACCAGATGCAAGTATTAAATTAAACGTTTGCATAGAAGTGTATATATTAGCAACATCTTGGATGCATGTGTTTCTACTAATACGGAAATGCTCCATAATGTAATTAGTTCTCACATATTTACTTTCTAAGAGCATTAAGATAATATATGTCCTTCTCTCTTGTACAGAAAAATCATACTCACTAAATTTTATCTGAGAAAGCTTGTTCCTTAATATTGTTCTAGAATCATCATTTTTAAAGTTTAGTTCCCTACGCAATTTAGAAGAAGTATATTCAATGTTATTTTCTTTCAACCAAGTTTCACAATTTTGCATTAATAGATACGCTGCACTTTTTGAAATAGATAAGTCTCTCATGACTTCATTTACACCAATAGGAATGTCACTATTTAATGAAGTTTCCAGCACAGTTTCAATTTGATGATTTAGATTCATTTGCCATCCCCTTTCAGAATATACAAGTAATTATATGTTGCTAATTGTAGTATATTGTTAATTAGGTTTGAAAATTTTATACCTGCATTAATAATATTGATTATAATATAATTATATGATTGCAATATATTATAATCAATATTATTCCATCAATTTAGTCTTCTGTTTTTTTTGTTGTGATTTCGGATAGTTTTTTAACTTTTTTTTTAGACAAATCTCCATAAATATTGTACATTCAACAAAAAAAATATACAGATGTTTAATTTTGCGGAAATGAAATCGATTTTATAGTTATTTAAACTGCTTTTTCAATTGCATTATATAAATCTTTAGTCCTATATTTAAATTCATATTTACCATTTTAGTGTTTCTTCATAATATTTATTTTTAATATGTTTTACTAAATGAAAAACATTCTTCAATTACATTCAGCTTATGGGCATAAAAATACGAAGGCCCAAGACCTTCGTATTATAAAATGAACATGTTAGATTGTTAAAGTATAATTATTTATTAAAATCCTCACTAGGATCTATTTCATTTTTATTTAACCTGTTTTATCTTCTGATTGGAAAGGAGCATTGCGCCTAACTACTTTAAGAGTTATTTCGCTAGACTCCAATTTTTTATATTATTTACGAATAGATTAAAATAATTAATTATATAACTATTTTTTTTTGTATGTTAAAACTTTGAGACAACCATTAACCATAATCCCAGTTGTACAACAAGCAATTATTGTTCCAATGCCTATAACACCACCTAATAAGTATCCTGATATAGTAAAGATAATGTCCATGATTGTTCTTCCTACAATGTAAGGAATATGAAAATTGTCTACAAAGAAATAAATTATGGCATCAACACTATGCATTCCTTTTCTATGTTGAATAAGGATAGCATAACAGAATGCAAAGCACAGTTGTGCAATAAAAATCATAATAATTTTCATTATAAATGGATAAGTAGGTATTCCTAACTCTCGAATAAATGGATAAACAAAGTCAATGGCATAACCTACCGTTAGCGTAAAAACTACAGTAGTAAGACCGATTTTTTTATGAGAAAGCAGCAAAGCTAACAATAATAATGTGCAGTTACATATACGGCTTGCAGTACCAAGTGAAATATAGAAATTCTTATGAAGGCCCTCTAATAATACTGTTAGAGTATCAGATCCAAGTCCACACTCAACGAATATAGCTACACCGACACCTGTTAATAATACAGAAATTAAAACAGCACATACTGTTATACATAACTTCTTAACATTCATAAATTATACGCTCAGGTCTTCACCATTAGTTTCAATAGCTTTTTTAATCCATTCATAACTATCTTTTAAATAACGTTTACCACTGCCTTTCCCATAATCATCGATATCCACATAAATAAAACCATAACGTTTGCTCATTTCACTGGAAGAACAACTGACTATATCAATAGGACCCCATGCATAGTATCCACGTAAATCAACGCCATCTTTAATTGCTTCTTTCATTTGCTCAATATGTGCTTTATAGTATTCAATACGATATGGGTCATGAATTTTGCCATCTGCTTCTAATACATCATAATATCCCACACCGTTTTCAGTAATATAAATTGGGCACTGATAGCGATCATAAAATAAATTTAAAAGGGTACGAAGGCCTATTGGATCAATAGTCCACCCCCATGGATTAGCAGGTAATTGAGGATTTCGATAGGAATTTTGTTTTTGTTTTACACTTTCAGCATCGCAGATTCTTGTATAGTAATAAGAAAAAGACATATAATCAGCAGTATTCTTCAAGGCCTCTTCATCACTCTCACCAAATTCTACATGGATATTGTTGTCTTTGAAATATCGAAATGCATAACCAGGATAGTACCCCCGTAATAAAACATCTGAAAAAAAATATTCCATTTGATTTCTTCTAACTGTTGCAAATACGTCTTCTGGTTTACATGTTGCAGGATATGCAGGACCTCCGCATAACATCATACCGATTTGATAATTAGGGTCTACTTCATGTGCATACTTTGTTGCTAAAGCACAAGCTACCATCTCATTATGTACGCCTTGGTATTTCGCACTTATTACATCATCTACGACATCTTCTGCAATCCCTAAATGATTGAAAGATTCATGAATAATTAGGTTAATTTGATTGACAATAATCCAATATTTCACTTTGCCTTTAAAACGATCAAAGAGTGTTTTACAGTATCTTACAAAGAAATCAATTGTTTCTCTTGAATACCATCCTTTATATGCGATTGTTAAATGTAATGGCATTTCATAATGTGATATTGTAACCATTGGCTCCATACCGTTTTTAATAATCTCATCAATTAAATTATCATAAAATTGTAATCCAGCTTCGTTTGGCTCACTTTCATCACCATTTGGGTAAATCCTTGACCAGTTAATAGATGTCCGAAAGGTTTTTAACCCAAGCCCTGCTAACAATTTTAAATCTTCTTTATAAGTGTGATAAAAATCTATGCCACATCGTTTAGGAAAAATACGATCTTTACTTTTTATTGCTTCTTGTATATAAGTTGAAGTCACTTCTTCATTGTATTTTTTATCTACTACGATATCATCATGAAATTCATTAATATCAGCAACGCATAATCCTTTACCCTCTGAATCATAGGCACCCTCTAATTGGTTGGCAGCAACAGCGCCACCCCATAGAAAATTTTCTGGAAAACCTGTCGGCACTCTATTCATAATATTTTCTCTCCTTTTAAAAGGCGTCTTGATGCTTGTTGCATAAGACGCTTTATTTTTTACTTCTCTAATGCCGCAATTCTTTTCTCGTAGCTTTCAAAAATTTTTATCATTTGTTTAGCAATAATAATCTCACTATTAATTGTCATAAGTGTATCTTGTGCATGAGCAAACAATACTGAGTATTCAATAGGTTCTCCTGAACATTCCGCTTGCAGAACATCTGTTTGCACTATATGTGCTTTTGTAATTTTTGCTTGCGCATCTTTCATATTTTCTTTTGCTAGCACAAAGTCCGAAATAGCAATTGCATCTAATGCCTCTTTACACTTTACACGCGCATCACCTGCATTCAAAATTATTTGCATTGCTGCTTGCACTTTTTCATCTTCCATGAATTTCATCTCCTTTTTCACTATTAAAGTTTTTCAATTGAAGCTTCTTCAACTTTAAGTTCTTGAACTTCATAAGCTTTAAAAAATGGATACCATATGGCGGTTGAAATAACAAGGATTACAGCTAATAACACAATGGCCTTAAATGACCCAGTTGTAAACCATGTTGCAAATGGGAAAGGACAATACCACATTTCAAATTGTAACGTTGGAATTGGTGCAAATGCAATTACTTTTGTAAATATATAAGTTACTAATGGTAGTATAATCCCTTGTAGCCACATTGGAACCATTAATAATGGATTCCACACTATAGTTCCAAATACTACAGGTTCATTTATATTAAAAATGCTTGGTACAAGGCAAGCTTTTCCTAAAGCACTAAGTTTTTTTGATCTAGAGCGCATCAACATTATTACAAGTGGTAATGTACAACCGATACCACCAACCCATAAATATGTTGAATAAATCGTACTACTCGTAACTAAATTTAAGTTAGCTACAGTAGCTGTTCCAGCTTTTACTAATGCTATATTAGCAGTTATTGCGGCTAATAATACTGGTTGCGTAACCGGCGTCAAAACCCAGCTTGAAATACCAATCGAGTATAAGAAACAATAAATAAACATAATACCAATAAATCCAACTGGTGATTCAACAAACTTAGATAGTGGCATAAAAATAGAAAGTACGATATTATATAAATCAACATTCATAAGCAATACAACAATCCATCCTGTACATATAACAATAGCAATAGGCAACATTGCATCAAACCAAGATCTTACAAAATCCGGAATTAATGACTCTTCTTTAAAAAATGAAAATTTGCCAAAGAAGCTCATAATAACCCCTGTATAAATGCCACAGAATATTGCAACAAACATTCCACCTGCTCCTAATGCATCGTGTCCAAAACCAATTACTTTATCAGCCTGTACTTGTGGTGTAATTACGATTAAAAATAACACCAAGCTACTCATACCGCCAATGAAACGTTGTTTACGTAGGCGTTTCTTTTCCATCAGGTTAAAAGGAATTAAAAAAGCAACAAACAAAGATATCTTTCCCATAGTCCATGAATAAGGTGTCCAAAAATCGGGTAAAATCGGAAAATAGTTATTTAATATAGCTAAACAGCAGAAGATTGAACCCAAGAAAATAAATGGTAATGTCTGCATGATGGAATCCTTAATTGTAACAATCCATACATTATTATTAATTTTATTCATCTTTGGTGAAAAACTATTTTCTAGCCAATTAATCAATTTTTTCATAAACCTATCCCCTTTCTTTTTTAACTATTCAAATATTGATAAAAGATGATCTAAAGCTTTATTACCATCAAGTGTTGCATAATATTCTGGCTTCATTAAAATAGCTTTTACTTGTGTTCCTCGTATAATATCATCAATATCATCAAGTAAATATGCCAAATGTGGACCAATCATTAACGCATCTATTTCATCAATGTAGTTTTCTATCTCAGATTCACTTCTTGCGGTAAGTTTAATATCAATCTCTCTTTTTTTTGCTGCTTTTCTCATATTTGCAGCCATAAATCCACTGCTTGCTCCTGATCCACACACCAATAAAACGTTTAATTTTTTCATTTTGTATCCTCCTTTTTATTGAGTTAAATTCTCAAATTGCTTAATTCATAGGTTGATTTTTTCAGCCTAAAAAAGTATTGATAATTTACTATTTTCAAGTTAAAAAATCCTCCAAAAGTTAATTATGAAATTGCTTTTGATAACGTTAACACCCACTGTATAATAATATTATCGTTTATTTATGAAGTCATTTCAACTAAATATTTACACCCTAAAAGTGCAATTATTTATTGCACTTTCAGGGTGCAAAACATTATTTGACAATTTAAATTGTGATATTATATAATTAGGTAATGTAGTCATAAGTCGCTACCTTAAACCATAAATTATAAGCATTAAATTATGCTTGCAAAAATGTATTGAAAATGAGGACTTCAAAAGTTACGAACAAACCACAAGGGGTGATTCAATTGAATGCAAAATCATTAAAACTATTGAATTATTTACAAAACCGAGATGAATGGACAACATCTTCACAATTATCTTTAAGGTTAAATTCTTCCTTACGTAGTATTAAAAATTATATTTCAGAAATAAAAAAAGCTAACTCAAATATAATCATTTCATCAAGAAATGGTTATAAAGTGAACAAGCCTGAATTACAAATTTTTTTAAAGGTCATCGATTCTTTAATTCCTCAAACACCTGAAGAACGGATTGATTATATTATTATAAAACTTATTAAAACTATTGAAAAATCTATTAATATTTATGATCTTAGTAAAGAAATATACGTTAGCGAAGCTACGCTAAAAGCTGACTTACATAAAGTTAAACATAAATGTTATGAATGTGATTTAACTTTAAATATTAGTGGAGATAATATTTCTTTAGATGGATTGGAGAAAAACAAAAGAAAAATTATGAATTCAATTATTTATGATAAATTAAGCAAAAACCCCATCAATATCAATACTATTCAAAATGCCTTTGTTGCTTATGATATCCAACTGATAGAAACAATTATTACTAATCTCATTAAAGAGTATCATTTTTTTATTAATGACTATTCCTTAATAAATTTGGTTTTACATGTTACCATTACAATCGATAGAATAAAAAATAATTATATATATGACTATATAGAAGAAAATAACAAACTTCTGATTAAGAAGCATGAATATGAAATAGCTCGTGACATAGCTAGAGAATTAGAAAATGCTTTTCAAATTACATACAATGAAAATGAAATCTACGAATTAAGTTTACTAATTATTAGCAGTGCAACTAATTTGAATTATAAAAATGTTAATAAACTTAATTTAGATCAATTGGTTGGAAAGAAATGCATGAATCTTGTAAAGGATTTAATACAAGATATTAATAGTTATTATTACATTGATTTAAATGAACCTGAATTTCTGGTGCGCTTTGCTTTACATGTTAAAAATCTCATTATTCGTAGTAAAAGTAATCATTATAGTAAGAATCCTTTAACTAATTCTATTAAAAGCAGTTGTCCATTAATTTATGATTGTGCAGTTAATATATCTTTTAAAATTAAGGCTTATACAAAATGTGAAATTAATGAAGATGAAATTGCATATATTGCCTTACATATTGGCGCTGCATTAGTAAATCAGAAAAACTTACACACTAAAATTACATGCGCGATCTTATTTCCTCATCACTATGATTTAGATATAAAATTAGCAGAGAGCTTATCTTCAGTTTTTAATGATTCTTTATTAGTAAAATATATTGTTACAAAGGAAAAAGAATTACAAGACATAAATGTTGATTTTATTATTACTACAATTCAAATGGTGAATTATACGACCTTACCAGTTGTTATTATTAATACATTTCTAACTGAAAGAGATCGTAAACTTATCACTAATAAAATTGAGGAAGTTAAAAAAACTAAACATAAATCACAATTTTTAGATTATTTTCATTTTATTTTTAATAATTCCCTTTTTCTCAAAGACAAGAATTTTAAAAATGAAAATGATGCCATTGAATTTATGTGTGATGAAATGCAGATGCAAGGTTATATAAACTCAAATTTCAAGAAAGAAGTGTTTGAACGTGAATCCATGTCATCTACCGCCTTCAATGGCATAGCAATACCGCATTCTATGCACATGGATGCCATTAAGACAGGTATGTTTGCAATTGTGAATCAGTATCCTATGAAATGGGGAGATCAACAAGTAAATATTATCTTTTTATTAACTATCAACAAAAATGAAATAAAAGTATTTCATGATATATTTGATTCCTTAACAACGATTCTATCTGATGAGGTTAATTTAAAAAAACTTATTAATTGTAATTCATTTGAGGAGTTCATTAATACATTGGTCGAGTGTGCATAAAATTGTTATGATTAGAAATGAAACCAGAAGAGTGATAAATAATTCTATCACTCTTCTGGTTTCATTTCTTCTATTTCTATGCTTTTAGATGGTTTAAACCCTTTTTCAATAAGGCTAAATTCTAAAGCTTCCAAATCTCGTGAATTAGGTCCTATCATAGCTATAAACTTACCTTCCTCAGATTTAAAGGTCAAATCAATGGTGTAAAACCTAAGCATACTTTCTTTAATCTCAAAAACTATTTTTTGTTCTTGTCCAGCTTCTAAATAAACCTTCTTAAAACCTTTCAATTCCTTTATTGGCCTAACTACACTTCCCACCAAATCTCTAATGTAAAGCTGAACGGTTTCTTCTCCTGGAACCCCAGAGATATTTTTTATTTTTACACTTGCATAAATGCTGTTATCTGGAGTTATACCATCTTTATCCAATTCAAAATCTGAATAAGAAAATTCTGCATAACTTAATCCAAAGCCAAATGGTAATAAAGGTTCATTAGGTATATCTATATAGTGTGAGCAATACCTCTCAATAGTATCCTTTGAGACTTGAGGTCTGCCTGTATTAAATGAATTATAATACACAGGTATTTGACCAACAGTGTATGGAAAACTCATACTTAACCGACCTGATGGGTTTTTATCTCCAAATAATATATCAGAAATTGCATTTCCTCCCTCAGTTCCAGGGAACCAGACCTCCAAAATAGCTGTAGCATTATCATATAAGTCTTTAATTTCTAGTGGTCTTCCATTAAACAAAACAACCACAGTAGGCTTTTTAAGTTCAAAGATTTTCTTAGCTAATTCCTCTTGTCTAGCTGGAAGTTTAATAAAGGCTCTACTTCCACCTTCTCCACACATTTCTGCAGACTCACCCAATGCAAGTATAACTATATCAGCCTCTTTAGCTAATCTAAGAGCTATTTTCATCTCTTCATCTATTCCATCCTGTATTCCACAGCCCTTTGAAACTATTACTTTGCTTTCTCCTAATTTATTAATAATACCTTCCTTCAAAGAAATTGCTTCTTCTGCTTTTCCCTGCCAAGCCCATGGCCCTAGAATTGAATGTTCCTCAGCATAAGGTCCTATTATGGCAACTTTTTTGACTTCTTTACTAAATGGCAAAACATTTTCATTTTTCAGTAAAACCATGGATGCAGCCGCAACTTCTCTTGCTACCTTTCTATGTTCCTCACATAGAAATAATTCTTCTTCTTTTTTAGGATCTGCTCCTTTGTAAGGATTTTCAAATAAACCTAGCTCAACCTTAAGTTTTAATATTCTTAAAACCGCTTCATTAATAATTTCTATATCAATTTTTCCTTCGTCTAACAACTGCTCCAAATTTTGTATATAACAAACGGTCATCATTTCCATATCCACTCCAGCTTTAATAGCCTTTTCTGCTGCTTCCTTCATATCTCCAGCAACGCCATGATTAATTAATTCAGTTATAGCGCCCCAATCAGATATTGTTACTCCATCAAAAGCCCATTCTTTTCTTAGCACATCTCTCATAAGCCATTCATTTGCAGAGGATGGGATACTATTCACTACATTAAACGAAGTCATAATTGTCTTACAACCTTCTTCTATAGCAGCTTTATAAGCTGGCAAGTAATATTCTCTAAGCATTCTCTCTGAAATATCTACGGTATTATAATCTCTTCCACCTTCAACTGCACCATATGCTGCAAAATGTTTAACACAAGCGGCCATACTGTCTTTCTTTGAAATGTCATCACCTTGATACCCTCTTACAAAAGCACGGGCAAATTCGCTATTTAAAAATGTATCTTCACCAGTGGATTCCACCACTCTTCCCCACCTTGGATCTCTAACAAGATCTACCATAGGTGAAAAAGTAACATGTATACCTGATGCTGAAGCTTCTTTAGCAGAAACCCTTGCAACTTTCTCAGCAATATCTTTATCCCAAGAACATCCAATAGCTAAAGGTACAGGAAAAATGGTTCTGCAACCATGAATGATATCAGCCATAAAAACCAAAGGGATCTTTTTTTCATTTTTTTCTAAATAAGTCTTTTGTATTGCTATAGCTTCCTTTGCTCCAAAAATTCCTATAACAGATCCTGCATTATATATATCAGAATTATCTATTTCAAGTTCTTCAGCTGGACCAGTTAGTTCTCCTATAGCATCCTTATTAAAGAAAAATGGAGTTAACTGTAGTAATTGTGCTATTTTTTCTCTTACTGTCATAGTTCTTAAAAGTTCTTTTATATCTATTTCTTTATCTATCATATTTATCCTGCTCCTTTGCATACAATCTCTCGTCAATACCCGTTTTTATAATACAGGCCCCCATATAAATGGGGGCCTGTATTATTACTTACATTTTATTTAGCTGGTTTATAATTCTGTAATTGTTTTTTTAGTTCATCAGTAATTTTATCTATACCTGCAGCTTTAAGTTTACTTCTGTAAGTTTCAACTGCTTTTTTTGAATCACCTGCTTTACCAAATAATATTGGAACCCCATATGTTGCATTTACTTGGGTTACGGCTGCAATTTGTGCTGCCACAGTTTTAGAATCAAAATTAAAGTTTGAAAATGGGTCTTTTACAGCATATTCATCATATTTTTTATTCATAGCGGCTCTTCCTGAATAATCAGTAGCTAGTGTGATTTCAAACTCATCATTTCTAGTACTCCAAGCTGATTGTCCATAAGCACTCTTTTTGTCATCAAAATTAGCAGGATTTATACGTTTTCCATCGCTATCTAAATCATAATTTCTCCCTTTAACACCATATTGGAATAAATCATAGATTTCTTTATCATTCATAAGTAAATCCATCATCATTAGTGATCTTTCCGGATTTTTTGAATTTGCACTAATTGATGTTCCATTTTGCATTGTACGTGTCTTAGTAAGCTTATTATTTGTTTCACAAAATGCAAAGAACTGTGGATCAGAGTTTGGCTGAGCTTTCACAAGCGTACCATATCCACCAACAAAACCTTGCGCATGATGGAAATATGAAGCATCAGTTGAATTATTAAATGCAGCAACAGGATCTTTTTTAGTTGAAAGTACATCCCGTGACCAATAACCCTTGTCTCCCCATTGTTTCATTTTTTCTGCAAACGCACTAAATTCATCAGTAAATGCAGGAGCGAATATATCTGTAATATCAGCCTTTGATTTCGCAACTAGATATATTGAACTTAAATCAAGACCTGGTGCAGGAATCCATGTACTTGTGCTTTCAGTAAGCATTCCATAAAGATCCTTAGCATTTGAACTATTTGCATCCCATGGGATCATTCCTTTTTCAGTTTTAAGTACATTATCAAAATATTTTTCCATATCAGCTATAGAAGAAATAGGTTGCATTCCATATTTTTTAAGAAGGTCTCCTCTATATACTAGACCCTCTGGAATATATTCAGTATACATTGAAGGAATTGAATATATCTTGCCATTATATTTTGTATCTGCCCAAGAGTTTTGACTAATCTTTGCCCATGTTTTTGGTGCATATTTAGGAAGTAAATCGTCTAATGCCATAAAAGAATTTTTTTCGCTTAAGCCAAAGTAATTTGGATTTGCTGCAACAGAAGTATAAATCATATCATAAGGTTCACCAGATGCTAATATTAATGGATATTTTGTTGTTACAGCATCCCAAGGTATATATTTAATCTCAAGAGTAGCATTAATTTTTTCCTTTAATTTTTTATTGAGTTGATCCATAGCATACTTATTATCAACCCCTGCAGAACCCCATAAATACATTACTAGATTTACTTGTTTTGATGTACTAGAATTTGTTTCAGAATCTGATTTTTTTGAACATCCAGCTAATACACTCATACAAATTGATACCACAAGAACAAAAACAACTATTTTTTTACCTATAAAAGATTTTTTCATTAAATTTCCCCCTCATATTTGTTGAGCTTTCACGGAAACTCCTTAGCTCCTGTGATTCCTCATTTTTAGTACCATTAATTTTTGTTGATTCCCCCACTTTTTTTGCATAAAACACTTGACAAGTCTGTAAAATTTTGCGGTCCTCCTCTT
>Ga0209123_1001800_pt1 | contig 19855 bp, 23 predicted proteins | sample BarGraIncu00431A_FD_184500 | JGI IMG/M metagenome (GOLD analysis project Ga0209123, IMG submission 184500) | Arctic peat soil microbial communities from Barrow, Alaska, USA - Barrow Graham LP Incubations 004-31A (SPAdes) (version 2) | ecosystem: Environmental > Terrestrial > Soil > Wetlands >... | reverse complement strand
TTTCTAACTAGAAGTCTATTTCAAAATTCATTAAACGATAGCCTCTGGAATATAAATGATATCTAACGATCAGGATTTTTCCAAAGTCGCAGGATTTATATCTATATTCGTCTTAATCCTTATTTTAGCAAATGAATCAGGGTAATTTTCGTTGATATAATCAATGAGTTTCTCCCTTATATCGGTTCTTAAATCCCAGTTTTTAGATGAATCGATGCTGCTTAGCAATATCCTCACCTCTTTAAATCGCTCGGTCGTATTTGTAACCTGTACATTGACGGTTCGCCCGTCCCAATCCGAATTTCTTTTCAGCATTTCAGGCAATACTGATCGGATGCTTTCAACCGGGAAATCATAATCAACATACAAAAAAATTGTTCCTGTAATGGCTGAGCTTGACCGCGTCCAATTTTGGAATGGCTTTTCGAGAAACCAGTTTACAGGCAGGATCAGGCGTCTTTCATCCCAAATTTTAACAACAACATAGGTTAATGTGATCTCTTCAATACGGCCCCATTCTCCTTCAACTATCACAACATCGTCAATTGTGATCGGCTGAGTAATAGCAATTTGTATGCCAGCAAGGATCATCCCTATGCTTTTTTGCGCTGCAAATCCTACAATAATTCCGATAACTCCGGCAGAGGTCAGTAGACTCACCCCAATTGTTCTTGCTGCTTCAAAGGTTAACAATGCAATTGCTAAAGCGACTGTGATAATGATTGAATTCGCAATTCCCATAAAAACATTGACTTGTGTAAGGCGTTTGCGTGCATTCAGATTGTCCGTAACAGTTATGTCAAGTTTACTTTGCAAATACCAGGAACCTAATTTGACAAACTTAATTGCAATCCATGTTAACACGAAAATCAGCAAAAGTTCGTTGATGTGTAATAAATATGGAAAGAAGGATAAATTACTGAGAAAGAAGTGTGTGAATAGCTTTAACAGCACCCAATAAATGACCCATAAAGCTGGAATTTTAAATAATTCTAAAATAAAGTCATCAAGTTTGCCGGGAGTTTTGAATACTCTTTGCTTAAAAAACAAAAACAAATATTTGTAAATGAAAAATACTACTACAAGTAGCGCAATAAATGAAAATGATGCAATTATCAGATTTATAGTTTCATTCGTAAAATTCTGATTCATAAACCTATTTATTAATCCTGCTCAAATCTAATGAAATTTTTGTTATATTTGTGATTAATCGGGATTACTTTTACGATCAAGCCATGTAAAAATATCGCATAAAATTTTATCCATATGGCCAATAAAACACCGTTTGACAGGTTAGTAATTGCTGCCTATCGCTTAATATTATCGAAGAAAAGACAGGAAGTATTGCCTGACATTATCGGAACGCCGATTCTGATTTTTCAGATTTGCTGCTGAACGAGTTGTGGGATAATCTGGCTGCAATACTCCGCCATGCAACTGATTTTTTAAATCCTTGAATTGCATAAAGTATTAGAGGTGAAAAGTGGCAAGTATGATAATGGACAAACTGCGATCGCTTTGATGTCCGATCACGATTTTTATTTTGTTTTCGCTGCGGGTGATGATAAAACTGACAAATCCCTGTTCAAGGAATTACCCGATTCTGTATATACAATTCAAGTTGGTTTGAGTCCCTCTTTCGAAAAATATAATGACACCGATAATTCGGAATTATTGAAAATGATGACTGAATAATCTTCAGTTATGATCAGAATACCTAATTCTGGTCTCGAAATAAATATTTGAATTATGGAAAATGTGAAGAAAATCATTAAAACACAGTATTCATTTATTGCAAAAAAATACCATTATGATGACAAAAAATAAAATATTCTACGAACCCAGAAAGTACAATACAATTGAATTGTGGAAAGATGTAACAGAAGAACAATGGAATGATGCAACCTGGCAAATAAAAAATTCTATTTGTAATATTGAACAGCTAAAACAAGTGATTAAATTAAATAAATTTCAGGAAAATGAGATTGAAAGGACTTTAGTCGCGTTACGGAGCGAAGGAAAAGAACCATTGCGGATTACTCCTTATTATGCGACAATTATGCAGGCCGATCCATTTCATCCAACGATGTTACCTGGTGAAAAGTCGGAAAAACGACTCGACCCAATTTTTTGGCAAAGTGTTCCTACACCTGCGAACCTTTTATTCCCTGATACCGGTTTGGAAGGTTCAATGGGAGAAGGTACAAGAAGTTATGGTGCAGTTTACCAGCGGTATCCTAACAGGGTTGCCCTTTTCGTCGCCGAAAACACAAGTTGCGCATCTTATTGTGTTCATTGCCAGAGGGCAAAATCATTAGATGGAACAGTAGACGTAAATAGTATTGAGATAAACAAGGGTTTATTTTATATCAGGTATAATGAAAACATCAACGAAGTACTTATAACTGGCGGTGATGCTCTTATGATTAGCAGAAGCCGGCTTAAATATATCTTGGAAGAATTAAGCAGTATTCCACACCTTCGGGTAATAAGAATTGCCACCCGTGTTCCTGTAGTAATGCCAATGGGAATTACCGATGAATTGCTGGATTTAATCACTGAATCTGCCAATAAACTGAATAAAGGCGCTGAAAAATATGTGTATTTTATGACTCATATTAATCATTACCACGAAATTACTGAAGATTTGGCCTTTGCAGTAAAAAAAATACGCAAACATGGCTTTACAATAAGAAACCAAACCGTATTCTTAAATCATGTGAACGACTATTACAAAACATTGGCAGAAACTTTCAGAAGAATGTTTTGGATTGGAGTACATCCTTACTATCTTTTACAGTGCCATAAAGAAAAAGGAATCGTTCATTTTATAGCGCCTATCCAAATCGGTAAAATTTATATGAAACATCTGCAAGGTTGGATTTCTGGTATTACAGTTCCAAGATATGCCGTAAATGTTGAAGGTGGTGGTGGTAAAATACTTTTAATGCCATCAGGACATGATACTTTAAATGAGGAATCGAGCATTGATGATAAAATATCTGAAAGCTATGCGACGGTAAGCACATGGGACGGTAAAGAATTATACCGGTACGAAGCCCTTGGCAGGTCTTCCCGTAAAGAATTTGATAATGCAGTTAAGATAATGGATAAATTTATTGGACGAAAAGGGGTATTCTTACCAAAAGTCATTATTATTGACAGCGAAGGGCAGCATGTAGAAACAACGAACAGAACGAAACTGCCTGATATTAGCCAATTAAAAAAGTCAAAACTTTTAGGATACGATTTAAATGCAAATGATATGCCATTGACAAACCCGGCAGACATTGCGAATAAGTTGGAAAAACAATTTATTAAATCAAAGTATTATAATATTGAATCATAATATCATAGCAATGCAGGAAAATGTTTTTCAAATTGAACGAACAAAGTATTCTCCGAAGATGCCAAAGGCTCTTGTCGGTGCAGTTAAAGTTGTTGAAGGAGGAAAGACCGATTCAATAGCTGATCAAAAGGAGATTAAGAAACTTTTTCCGGGTACTTACGGAATGCCGGTTATCACCTTTGAAAAAGGAGAGAATAATACCAAATACCCGGAACTAAATGTTGGGGTTATCTTATCAGGTGGACAGGCTCCTGGTGGACATAATGTGATTGCGGGATTATTTGATAGTTTAAAAAAACTGAATCCCTTAAATAAATTATATGGTTTTCTTGGTGGCCCGATCGGCCTGGTAGATCACCAATACCTCGAACTGACTTCCGCGATCATCGACGAATACCGAAATACAGGTGGTTTTGATATTATCGGTTCCGGACGTACAAAACTGGAAGAGACGGCTCAGTTTGATAAAGGAATCGAGATTTGTAATCAATTGGAAATTAAAGCGATTGTTATAATTGGTGGAGACGATTCAAATACAAATGCCTGTGTTTTAGCTGAATATTATCTTCAAAAAAAGACAGGAATCCAGGTAATCGGTTGTCCAAAAACAATTGACGGCGACCTTAAAAATGAGATGATTGAAGCCTCTTTTGGTTTCGATACTGCTTGTAAAACCTATTCTGAATTGATTGGTAACATTATGCGAGATGCCGTTTCTGCTAAGAAATACTGGCACTTTATTAAGTTGATGGGAAGTTCTGCATCGCATATCGGTTTGGAATGTGCCCTTCAGACTCAGCCTAACATTTGCATTATTTCAGAAGAGGTTGCAGAGAAGGAGCAAACCCTGGAACAAATTGTAAATGAGATTGCTGATATAGTTACTGAGCGTGCCAGAAATGGCGAAACATTTGGTGTTGCCCTGATTCCGGAAGGTTTGGTAGAGTTTATTCCCGAAATGAAAGTGCTGATCTCAGAGTTAAATGATTTGCTTGCTAAAGGTGAGAATGCGCGTATCTTTCATACACTTGACACGAATACGGAAAAACGGGATTTTGTTATCGCAAATCTTACTTATGAATCCTCTAAGGTTTATGCTTCACTTCCTGGTCTCATTGCACGTCAGTTAACGCTTGATCGCGATCCTCATGGAAATGTCCAGGTTTCGAGAATTGAAACGGAACGATTGTTAATTGAGATGGTTGAGAAACGTTTGACCGAATTGATAAAAAGTGGAATTAAGGTTAAATTCGCCTCTCAAAACCACTTCTTCGGATATGAAGGACGTTGTGCTTCACCTTCAAATTTCGATTCAGATTATTGTTATACATTAGGCTATATTGCATCACTTTTAATCGTGAATGGGAAAACAGGCTATATGGCTTCGGTACGCAATACCACAGCACCGGCTAGCGAATGGATACCTGGAGGTATGCCGATCACGATGATGATGAATATGGAACATCGTCGGGGCGTAATGAAACCAGTTATCAAAAAAGCGTTGGTTCGTCTCGATGGTGCGCCTTTTAAAACCTTTGCATCAAATCGTGAAGAGTGGTCCGTTAAAACCTCATATGTATACCCGGGACCAATTCAATATTGGGGACCTTCTAACGTTTGCGATGCACCAACATGGACATTACAACTTGAACATACAAAATAAAATATTGGTTATCAGCAATTAAGACTGTTCAATTTTGGTAGTTTTATGACTATGAATCAAGAGAAGTTGACTCATATTCATATATAAATTTCTTTTTATCTTCAACGCTATGCATTCAACCTGTTCCTGAAGTTATCATTAAATATCATTCAATTCATTATAATTCTGGTCATCTACTTAAATTTTATTTATATTTTTGCGACTTTAAGTAATATTAATAATCTTTAGATTAGAGACAAAGGATGAGCAATGGTTTCGACTTAATAATACAAACCATTTGGTAAGCCTAAATACATATATGACAAACACTGCACATTCATCTGAAAAACCATTCCAGGGAAGCAAAAAAATTTTGGTTCCTGCCATCGTCTGGACACTTGTTGCTATGATACTTTTTTACAGAAGCACTACATTATTGTTGAATTACCATCATTATCTTTGGTTTAAAGTATTCGGATCAGTAATTTTGGGTGTATTTTTTTATCTTATGTTGTTTTTTAAAATATCTTTTAAGCAAGGCCGCTTAACCTTCAATTTAATATCTGACAACCCGCATGCGGTCTTATTCTTCGACATTAAACGTGATCTCCTGATTTCCATAATTGCCATTTCAGGTTTTCTGTTAAGAGTATCGGGAATTGTTACACTTGGGAATGTATCCATTATATATATCGCAACTGGAATTCCATTGCTTCTTTCAACTCTGAGATATTATTATGAAACATTCTTTTAATGGATCACAAACCAATCAATTGTACCAGTAATGCAGTATTGTTTTTGTAATGATGGCTACCCGGTAATTCATGAATCGTAAGACTTTTCTTTTTTATAAGAATATTTTTGAGCTCAAGGTCTTCTTTTAATCCAAAAATACAAACTATTGGTAGTATCGATTCGTTTAGTTCCGGTGCAACCTTGTACTTTCTCTTTGTATGTTTACTGTCGCCGATCAGATCACTAAGATTGATCACAAAATCAGTACTTAAAGAGGGTGAAAGTAAAGCAATTTTGCTCATTCTAGCAAGAAGTGTTGTTGATAAGCGTCTGGGAAGGAATGCTGCCACATCCGCACCGAAGGAATAGCCTACAATGATAAAAGAAGCTTTATTCCATTCTCCCATATAATGGGTCGCCAAATGTTCGATATCCTGTGCGAAAAAATCAGGGGTCCGCTTATTTCGGAAATATTTTCGGGTATTTATGGATACTACACCAAACCCCTCTTTTTCAAATTCATGAGTTAATTTCTGGCTGAAATCATTCCATCCACCATCTCCTGTAAGGTAAATCACTAATTTATTGTCGGTTCCTTTAGAACTTGATAGTTGTAGCGGAAGCTCCTTGACAGATTTTGATTTCCGGGTAGGTAATGTAAAAGCGCATGATATTGTCAGCAAGAAAACGAAGAGTAATATTATTTTCATATTTATTTTGTAATGCGCAAATTGATTGTCAATGTCTTTATAATCAGATTCCATAGTATATTATGACCACATTCCTAAAGCCGTATGAAATAAACAACACGCATTATTAATTTGATGTCACAATATCTTATTGGGTATCATCCTTCAGTGCTTCAAACCCGGAAACAACATCAAATAGTTCTTCATCAATTGTGTTCTGACGCAAGCTATGGAACTTATAGCTAAGATCGTCCAGCATTTCATCTATATTTTTCTCGGCTCGTTGCATGGCTGCCAAACGGCTCGCATTTTCGCTGGCCAGCGATTCAGCACAAGCTTTAAACAAAGATGTGAAAAGATAAACATGAATAAGTGCCAATAAGGTTGATTTAGAGCTGCCTATAACCTCGGGTACTTGGTTTGTTGGCCATCGGAATTCTGTTATCGAATTTCTCCATTTTTCATCCAATGGTAATAATCGCTGACTGATTGGTATATATCCTGCTCCAGACTTTGGTTGGTTATGAAAAATATAAATCTCATTAATTTCCCCATTTTCGTGACTTTCTTCACTTTTAACCAAAATATCCCATACAAGAGGAGTAATCGCGTTAACAGAATTCGGGAGAGAAAAAAGTTTTGTAGAAGTATATCCAACATCAGCCAATAGCAATTGCACACGTTCGCCAACAGCCCAGATTTCTTTCTTTCCAGGCATGGCTTTAAGTGTTTGAACAACAAAATTGGTAAGTGAGTCATTAAACTGTCCAACCAGACCTTGATCCGATCCAAAAACTATGGCACATACTGAACTTTCATTCTTGTTTTTCGGTACTTTCTTTTCGTTTATAGTTTCAATTTTTTCCTCCCTAAAGTAAGCATTGATACCTAAGGCAACCGTTCGGTAGTAATCGCTAAGTGAACTTACAGCTAACTCGTATTGACCTATATTTGAAGCAGCCATAGCTTTCATTGTCCGGACAACAGATTTTAGATCTTTTGCCCCTTCCAGTTTTCTGCGCAGGCTTTCCTGAGTTTCCATTACTCCTGGTTTTGTTTAGTATCATGTTCGTCCTGGTATGGGGCAAGTATAGTGCCGGCAATTTTAAGGATTGCTTCACGGTCATCACTGTTCATATCCTTTTCTGAAAATAATCGTTTCAGGATATCACCAGGTAGTTCATCTTCAATTTTCTGCATTGCAGCCTCTGCCTCCTCCATTTTTTCGATGGGTATATTATCAAAAAGCCCACCGGTTAATGCCAGAAGGACTACTATTTGTTCCGGAACGGGCATAGGCTGAAGTTCTTGTTGTTTAAGACATATACGAATCCGCTTTCCATGCTCAATTATTTTGCGCGTATCTTCATCCAGCCGTGTACCAAACCGTGAGAAGGATTCTAATTCTTCAAATTGAGAATAGGCAAGTTTAAGGTTGCCAGTTATGGAACGATAGGCCGCCAATTGGGCTTTACCACCCACTCGCGAGACAGATTTGCCAACATCAACTGCAGGTAGAATACCTAATTCAAAAAGTTTTGGAGAGAGGTAGATTTGCCCGTCTGTAATTGAAATGAGGTTAGTCGGAATGTATGCAGAGATATTTTGAGCCTCAGTCTCGATAATCGGCAAAGCCGTAAGAGAACCTCCTTTTAGTTTATTACTAAGGTGTGTGGCACGTTCCAATAGTCTTGAATGGATATAAAAAATATCTCCCGGAAATGCTTCACGACCAGGAGGTCTACGCAATAGTAGCGAAAGTTCGCGATAGGCGCGCGCATGATGTGTGAGATCGTCATAGACGATGAGTACATCACGGCCTTGTTCCATAAAATATTCTGCAATACTGGTGGCAGCATAAGGTGCAATATATTTTATTCCCGGGGCATTGTTCCCTTCGGTTGCAATCACAACTGTATATTCCATAGCCCCTTTTTCTTCGAAGTTAGCGATGACTTTTGCTACAGACGAGGCACGCTGTCCGATGGCGCAGTAAACACATAGCACATTTTTATCATGTTGATTGAGTATCGCGTCAATTGCAATAGCAGTTTTACCGGTCTGACGGTCTCCTAAAATCAATTCACGTTGTCCGCGTCCAATAGGGATCAACGCATCAATGACTTTTAACCCTGTTTGTAAAGGAACAGAAACTGTAGCACGATCCATGATCGCAGGTGACGGTCGCTCAATGGGCAGCCGCTTCTTGAATGAAATTGGACTCTTGCCATCCAATGGTTCTCCCATTGGATTAATTACGCGTCCGATTAATGCGTTATCGACAGGAATATCCATTACGCGACCTGTTCGTTCTACCTCATCACCAGCATTTAGCAGAGAATCTTCACCTAATAGAATCGCACCTATCTCATTTTCATCAATATTATATGCTATACCAAATAATCCTCCCGGAAACTTTAACAGTTCTTCAAAACCGACACCGGGGAGACCGGATATTTTGACAATTCCGGCTGATACACTGATAACATAACCAATTTCGCTGGGATTAAAAGGAAATTTATAATTTTCCCTACCTTGCTCCAATTGATCGAATGTGCTATCTATCGTTTTAACAAATTGGTTTTTTGGCATATTATTTTGCTTTCGGTTTTGTATTTCCTTTTATCGAGGATTTTCCTTTTAATTCTGATTTCTTTACTGGTTCCAGTTTCTTTGCTTGTTCTGCTTTTGATACTTCTTTCGATTTTGATTCTGTGTTTGAATCATCTTTTGCTGCCGATTTCGGTTTCGATTTTGGTTCTGCCTTTGATTCCTCTTTTGGTTCTTTCTTTGAAACTGGCTCTTGTTCTTCCTTCATCGTTTCAGAGATGCTTTTTTGAATAGAATCGAGGTAGGCTGCAATACTCCAGGCAATTTTATACCCATTTGATGAAATCTCAATACCACTAATTAATTCGGGTGTGGTTTTAAACAGAAATTGAGTTTCCGTTCCAAGTAATTCATTTACTGCACTTTTAATGTCAGTTTGCTGCTTTACAGGCAGATCAAAAGCGCTTTGTACAAGTATCGGATTTGAATCGGATTTTAATGTGTCAATGAATTTTTTCTTCTCTTCTTTTTTTAAATCATTTATACGCTTGATGAAGATATTCGCTGACTGTTCTTCAAGGCTAAGAGAAGCAAGATCGGCAAGTGTCTGTCTTGCTATAGCAAAAACTTCCTGTTGCGTTTTTTGAGCAATGTCGCGATTCAAATTCGCCTGCATCTCTTTCAATGATTTATCAAGCTTAGAGCGCAATTCAGTGGCTTCATTTCTTGCATCCTCAAGGAGTTTCTGTCGTTCCTTCCCGGTTTCGGCAACAGCTTTGTCCATTAGACCTTTCTTTGCGAGATCAAACGCTTCATTTTTTTTCCTGAATTCCTCCTGTTCTTTTTTAGCTTTGGTCTCTTTGGCTTCAGCATCCTTTAATTGGGAAGCAATTCTGTTTTCACGTTCATCAATCGCACTTAGGATCGGTTTATAAAGAAACCGTTTGAGTAACCACACCAAAATGAGGAAATTAATTATCTGAGCTATTACTGTAAACCAGTTAATTTTCATCTTGTATGAGTTATTTTGCTATAATATGGGTCCAAAATGGATTAGCAAAGATGAGAATCATCGAAACCACAAAACAATATATGGCAGTTGACTCAATCATTGCCAAACCCACAAACAAAGTTCGCGTAATGGTTGGCGCTGCATCGGGCTGCTGTGCTATTGACGTTAAAGCCGTTGATACAGATTTCCCTTCGCCTAATGCCGGGAACATACATCCGATACTTGTTGAAAACCCTGCAGTTACAATTGATGCTACAGCAATAATTGATACATTGTCCATTTTTTAATCCTCCATTAATTTTTTGTTGTTTTTAATTTTTTCTTTTTGTTAAAGGCATCTTGTACCGCTGCTGCAATATAAACACTGGCCAATATGCTGAAAATATAAGCTTGCACCATTCCTGTAAGCAAGCCAAGAGCTTTCATTACAATTGGAAATATGAATGGCGTTATACTTAATAGAATTGCAACAATCATTCCTCCACTCATAATATTTCCGAACAAACGTACAGCTAAAGCGAGTGTCCGGGTAACCTCGCTTATAAGATTAAACGGTAACATAATGGGTGTTGGTTTAAGGTACGATTTCAAATAGCCAACCATTCCGCTTTGTTCAATACCAAAGAAAGGCACAGCTAAAAACACAGATATTGCCAAAGCGGCAGTTGTCGAAAGTGAGCCTGTTGGTGGTTCGTACCATGGTAAAATAATCAGAATATTAGCAGTAATGATAAATAAAAACAAGGTGCCAATAAAGCCAATATACTTAGATGGATTCTTCAATCCAATTTCTTCAATTTGACCATTAATGCCTGTTACCACCATTTCGAGAATGCATTGCCAACGCGAAATACGATTATCCGTTTTGAGTTTACGTGTAATCAATATCGACCCAACTACCAACACAAGCATAATTGCCCAGGTTGTAACTATGGTTAGGTTAATAGTGAAAAAACCTTGTTGCCAAAAAATAGTTTCGTCGGGACTAAGCTTCATGATAAACCTCCCTTTTTGTTATTTTCTTGTCTATTGATTTTGTGAAATTTGTAACAACAAAGCGCGCTACGATAAAACCAAGTACAGAAACAATGAGCGGTTGCAAACCGCCCGGTGATATGTAATAAAAGCCAAACATTACGACGCTTACACGTAAAAAGAAACTTACAAAAAACCATATTGACGGTATTTTTGCGGTAACGGCTTTTTTAACGGTAAACCAGAGTCCGCCAAAGAAAAATATTCCTAAAGCTAAGCCCGCAATAAAAGCCAATATCATATATAAAGTTTCATTCATCATCTTCGTCATTATTTTCGTTCATTTCTTTATGCTCTTTTGAAACCCAATGCCATGCAATCAAGCAGCCAACCAGTAACCCTAATATTAAAAAGCTAAGTGTCCACGACAGTGATTCGGGATATTTTTTATCGAGCCAAATACCCAATGCCGCTCCAAGTAACGTTGGAACTGCAATAGTCCAACCAACTATCCCCATCATTCCAAGGCCAAACCAAATACTTTGTTTGTTATCATGCAGCACCTTAAGTTTGCGTTTTTCTTTTTCTCTTACCACCTTACCAAACAAATCTGATTCTTTTCTATTAGCAGGTTCCATAATTATTCTTTACGAAATTTCTCCAAACTATAAATTAATCCGCTTTCCATTTTTGCCATTGTGGTCCGAATATCTTTTTCGGTATCGTCCAACTTCTTGTACTCATTTTCGACCGATTCATGAAGTTTGCCGAGATCGGATCCTCCAAAAGCATTCCGAACCGACACCAGTACTTGTGCGCCTGTTTTTACCATTATTCCGTCATCAACCGCTAAATATTTAACAACTCCTGCATTTGTTTCATATGAAAATATACCAGGAACCAATGCCGCAACACAATCGAGTCTTTGAGGTAACAATCCATAAGAACCTTCGGTTGTTTCTGCGACAATACGACTGACATTTTTTATATCAGCGAAAACACGATACGGAAGAAGAATTTTCAAATCCATTGCTGATTATTTATTTACTAATTTGTTTATATTCTGGTCAGAAGACCAGAATACCCAAAATTTTCATCGGACGTTAGTCCCATTATTACTTACTTTCAACTTTTGACTCAGAGCTTTCAATTTCAGTCTTCTGAATTTGTCCTTCTGGCTCATTTTTTGTTTCTGACTCGTTATCTTTTTCTGATTCTGACTCGGATTTATTTTTTTTCGTCTTTTTTTCGTCTTTTTTCTTTGCTTCATTTATAGTTCCAATCATGTAAAAAGAACTTTCCGGAAAGTCCTTAAACTCATCCGAAATAATACGTTCACATCCATCGAGCGCATCCTCCAGATTTACCTCTTTTCCCTTAATCCCACTGAATTGTTCAGTTGCGAAAAAAGGCTGTGTGAGAAATCGTTCCAAACGCCGGGAACGGTTTACAACATTTCGGTCACCTACGGACAATTGTTCCAACCCAAGCATAGCAATAATATCCTTTAGTTCTTCATATTGTGCCAGTGTTTGCCGTATTTCCTGGGCCAAATTATAATGTCTTTCGCCAATAATTCCTGGTGTAGCCATTTTTGAATTCGATTTCAGTAAATCAATAGCCGGATAAAGACCCTCACTCGCTTTTTTCCTGGAAAGAACAATTGATGCCGAAAGGTGAGAAAAGGTATGGACCGCAGCTGGGTCGGTTAAGTCATCAGCCGATACATACACTGCCTGAATTGAAGTAATGGCTCCAGCAACAGTATTGGCAATTCGCTCCTCCAATTTTGAAAGTTCAGTTCCCAGTGTCGGCTGGTAACCCAAACGCGAAGGCATTTGTCCCATTAAACCAGATACTTCCATGCCTGCCTGGATAAACCGGAAAATATTATCTATAAGTAATAATACATCGCGGTGCTCATCATCACGAAAATATTCTGCCATTGTCAAAGCTGCATGACCAACCCGAAAACGAGCCCCAGGTGGTTCATTCATTTGACCGAACATCATTACCATGTTCTTCAGTACGCCTGCTTCTTTCATATCGTGATAAAGCTCCTGACCTTCGCGACAACGTTCTCCGATACCACAAAACATGCTTACCCCTTTGTTATGTCCAACCATATTATGGATCATCTCGGTAAGCAAAACGGTTTTACCCACACCGGCTCCTCCAAACAAACCAGCCTTTCCGCCACGTTCCAATGGTATCAGTACATCAATTGCCTTAATACCAGTTAAAAAAATCTCTGATTTTGTGGATCGTTTTGCTAATGGTGGTGGCGATTGGTGAATGTTACGTCTTTCAACTTCGGCTGATAATGGCTTCTCATGGTCAATGGTATTACCAAAAACATCGAACATTCGCCCCATGATGTTTTTTCCAACCGGTACTGTAAGCTGTTTCCCATCGGTTTCTACCATCATACCTCGCGCTAATCCCTGGGTTGGTGTTAATGCAATACCTCGGATGCGGTGCGCTCCAAGCTGAGTCAATACTTCAATGGATATTTCGTTATCCTTCCCAGTGTGAAGTAATGTATAAATAGGAGGCAAATTATTTTCAAACCATACATCTACAACACTACCCCGGACAGAAATAATTTTACCCTGGTTTAGAGTATTGCTTATATGTTTTGAAACTATTTCCATTTTAAACGTTATGAATTCATGTGATTTTAAATACTAAATCAGAAAAGCTTATCTTTTATATTTTCTGCAGTAGCAGGATAAACCAATTCATAATCATTTGATAATAAATCATTATCCTTTTTGTGGTATTCCAACTGCTTTAGAAGGTGGGTAATGAGAGCAATATGAGTCGTTTTTTTCTTATCTGCGTTTACCACGTACCATGGAGAATATTTGAAATTGGTTCTCCGCAACATTTCATTCCGGGCTTCAGAATAATCAGTCCAATACCTGCTTGCCTCTTTATCAATAGGACTTATTTTCCATTGTTTTAGTGGATCTGACTCGCGGTCCTTCAACCTTTTTTGTTGTTCCTCCTGACTGATATCAAGATAATATTTCAGAACGATGAAGCCTGCATCCACGAGCATCTTCTCAAACAATTCAACTTCCGTAAAAAATGAGTTGTATTCTTTCTCGGTGCAGAAGCCCATCACTTTTTCAACACCCGCACGGTTATACCAGCTTCGGTTCAGCAGCACAAATTCGCCTGACACCGGCAAATGGATGGAGTAGCGTTGGTAATACCATTCAAGTTGCTGCCTGTCAGATGGTTTGTTCAATGCCACAACTCTTGTTTCGCGGGGACTCAAGTGTTTGATAATTCGTTTTATAGTTCCGTCTTTACCGGCGGCATCTCTTCCTTCAAGGATTACAAGCAATTTGAGGTCTGAAGATATAATCTCCTTTTGCAGCTTAACCAACTCTATGTAAAGCTCGTGCAATATTTCCTTCTTCTTTTTCATATCAGTCAATATTCAAAAGCCAATTTCAGACTTATTGGAAATTAATTTTCACTGACCCATTTTTTTGCTGCTTCCAATTCATTGTTTTTGAAAATACGTAACTCACAGGACATCAGAAACCCAAAGAATTTGGCAAAAGAGTTGATCGTTTCATGATCTGATACCATGGCAATTCGATCCCAGGCTGAGATATGCTTCAACCCCATTTTGGCATCATCCAACATGGCGCTCATCTCAAATCCGGTAAAATCGCTCCCAAGCTGATAGAGCATCCGGATTTTTTTATTTGTTTTCAACATTTCTTCCAAAACAGGAATAAACACCGTTTCGTAATCTGTTCCGGTTATTTTTCCTTCTGCAGAAACGCCCAGCACATTGGCTGGCAAATCATTCATTATTTTTAGCATATCAATCTGTTTTTTTTAAGTAAATTAAATTTTAAAATCCAGGATAGCGAAGAAGGTTTAAATCTCCTATCATACTATGGTGAACATTTGATATATGCTCTTTAAAAACTTCCAAACTTATATGCAAAGTTGAAACATATACTTTCCCGGATATCTCTGCGATCTTTTCAATGTTCATAATTTCCTTTTGATAATAGCTTCTCTTCTCACCATATCTTCCGGCAAATCTTTCTCTGGTTGCTCCAAAATATTTATAAAGAATTTCATGGTTTAAGAGAATATAAATCATGTTTTGAAGATTTCTATTCTTGTTTTTTAATTGGAATGATGAATAGTGGAAATGTGGAAAGTCTCAGCAGATTTTCTGCCACACTTCCAATAAGGATATTTTCCAACCATTTCCGGCTGTGAGTCCCTAAAACAATAATGTCTACTTTCTGGTCCCTGGCGGTCTCTAAAATAGATTCTCCAATATCACCCTCTTTAACAATGGTTTGAATGGTGTCATCACCAAGATCGTGTTTTGATTTATCAAGAAAATCCTGGGATACTGATATGAGTTCATGAGGCCCTTTTATTTGCACAGGAGCCATAGCCATATATGATGCATAATATAACACTGGATTTGATACTACATGCAGTAATATAACTTTAGCATTCATTTCTTTAGCCATTGAAAAGCCTTCCGCAGCCACTCTTTTTGCTGTTGGATCATAATCAATTGCTATCAATATCTTTTTCATTTTTATTTGTTTAAATGCCCATTAAAATTTTTACTTTGCCAAAATAAGCACTTGGAATCGGATAAGTGTTACACTATTCTGGAAAAGGATTACATCATTCACACATTACTTTGATTTCAAACTTTATCTTTTGGCGGGTCGGCATCTCCTTCAGTTGGCAAAATTTCCGGCAAATCGAGTCGTGCCACACCAATCCGGCTATCGGCCATTCCGTAATACACATCGAAGCGGTTGGGTTGGCCAATATCGTTGCGTCGGTCAATGCCGGTAGGGAAAACAACATTGTCAATAATTCCGCTGCGTTCACTTAGTAACTCCGGCGTTAATACCGGTTTCACCGAACGATAACGGATCATACGGGGATGCTTTTCCGAGAGGATCATCACTCCGGCAGAATAGCAAAGTTGATGTTTTTCATCTTCTTTTGCCAAATCGCCGACACCATGGTAAATAATTAACCAACCATGCTTTGTGAGAATAGGAGGAGTGCCACCACCAATTTTAAGCCTTTCCCAGGGCGACACGGGAGTTGCCAGCCGATGATGCGAATTAAACAAACCAAGCTGGTTGGGTTTAAGGCCATCTAATGATACAGGGCAGTACGAAATCCAAATACTTTCATGATCAAGATCCAACAACCGCTTCTTACCCATACGTGCAGTTTCTTCAGGAGTGGTGCCGGGGAAAAGAGGTCGGTGCAAAATTGCCATTTGCATTTTTCCGGCATGATTGGGAATGGCAACCGGGAAAAGACTGGCATCCTTGTTGTCCACATGGACAAAATCGATGTCGTCGTACATCCCAAAAGTTGCAAGTCCAAGTCGTTTCCAATGAAACAAATCATTCGACATTGCCAGTGCAATGCGTGGTCCAAGGGATGAATGAGCAGTATACGTCATTACATAGCATTGAAGCCGTTCCATGAATGTGACACGTGCATCTTCGCAACCGCCGCCATTGGGACGCAGTTCATAATCAGCTTCAGGTTCCAGTGCAATACCAAGTCTTTCAGTGCCTACAGGATCGCCGGACTTATTAAACTTAACCCGGGCGATTCCAATGCGCGAATAGTTTCCTTTTGCAACATATCGTGGAAACAAATAGAGTTCCCCATCGGGGCCACGAACAGCTGCCGGATTGAGGACGCCTTCCTCTTCCATCGGATTGCCGTGTTCAGGTTCCATGATCTGTCCAATGCGTTGTAGTTTTAATCCACTCATCGATTTTCCTCTTTATATAGTTTCGTGTTGAACGTTTTCCATGCATGCAATAATCGTCTCAATCACGCGTTTCGTCTCATGAGGATTCTTTACCCGGATGGAAACAACACCTGCTTCTTTTGCCGGATAGTCATTTCCTCCCGGGAATAATGCATCCCCAATAAAAATCATCTCACTAATTTCGATTCCCAGTGTATCGCGGAGTTTTTGAATCCCGTAGGCCTTATCAATGCCCGGCTTGGTAATGTCGACAGATGTTGTGCCACCCAGACGTACGGAAAATCCCGGAATCAGTTTGTCAAGGAGAATTTTCATCTTCTTCCGCTTGATGAAATCAGGGTCCCATTTCACCTTTTCTTCGATGGGTGCCTTTTGTCCCAATGCTGAAAAGGTGATCTGACTTCCCCGATCTTCAATGGTTTCACCCCAGACTTTTTCAACTTTAAACCCCGTTTTATCGATCGTTTTTTTCAGGGAACCGATAATTTTCTCTTTTTCATTTGCAGTGAAATCTTCTGAATAGATCTTTTTCCAATCCCCTGTGTATTGATAGAATTTTGTTCCGCACGTAGGAAGGATGGAAAGGTTCACCAGGCTTTCGTCATGGGGAAGATTAGAAAGTAGTTGTTTTTCAAACTGTGGCCAATCACCCCCGGAAATCACGGCCACTTTGAGAATACCAAGAAGTTGATTAAGCAGTCCTGACATTTCAGTATCAAGAGACGATTTACTTTCGGCAAGTGTACCGTCCAGATCAAAAACAATTAATTTTTTCATTGTTAAGAACTAAATGATTAAAACATAAACCAAACAACAGCATAGAGTGTGTTATTATCGGAAGCATTCCTTCCATATCCGTCATAATTTGATTGAGCTCCATTGAACTTGTTGTAGATTACATACTGAAGAGAAATTTTGACTTTTTCCCAAGGCAGGTAATCCGTCTCAAGAATAAAACCGTTACTGTTGGGACTACCTGTTATACTCCCGTCAACCGGGACAGACGAATAGAGCAGAGGGTCCGTTTTACCGGTTACGGAAAAATAGCTTACCGATTCATTAATATCACCCAGATGGCTTTTGTAACAATAATTAAAGTTCATTCTGAAGGTATTCAGGAAGCTATTAGGGTTAGCTGTATTTCCGATGGGAAAGCTTGCCTTCCAGTCCTGGTTTTCATGAATCCATGTAGCGTGTGCCGTTATATTATACTTTTGTGCTTTTGGCTTAGGTTTGCCATTGTCCGGTGTATCTTCCGGTTCAATAGTCCCCATGAACTGATATTGAGCGTCAAAGGCCACATCAGTAAAGTGGTCTGCCGGTCCGCTATTGTATCCGGAGGGAAAGATGTTCGCCCGCATGCCGTATGTGCCAATGGTAAAGAAGTGGTTTTTCCACCGATGTTCTATTGCTAGTCGCCAGTATGGAGCTGTACCTTCTACAACCTGCTCCGTAGCAGTGCCAATGCTCAACGGTTTGTAGATACCATTGCTGGTTGTACGGTAAAATGTCGCGCCCGCATAAATAAAATTATTCCAGAAAACATTGGCACCAATGCCGCCTACTTGTTGGTCTAATGCCCCGTGGATTATAGTACCTGCAGCTGGATTTGATGCGACGCTAGAAGAAGCAAAGGGAAACCCCCATGCAGGTATTGTATTCCAAGGATCCTGTACCGTAGGACTATTATTGAGTGTAAGTCCGTAAATCAGGTTTTTGTCCCACAAAATGGTATTATTTGAATATCGAATGTCTGTCATATCCAGATAAACCTTGTTATCTACACCATCGTAGGAGACCTGAACAAAGGCGCCTATTTTATCATAAATCCGGCCTCCGTAAAATAAGCTCAACTGTTGCGGAAGATTTATTTTATCAGTTGCCCTATTTGTTTTATCAAAAGGAGCAACACAAGAAGTCAGTCCTTTAAAGTCAGTATAAGATATCTGCGCCATGCCCGCCAACGGGGGAGGTAATTCATAGGGTTTGCTACTTTTGCTCATTGTATAGCCACCAAGTTTAAACAGCCGCCCAAAGGGAGTCAATTCAGGGAATACCGTATGACATGAAGCACACGGCAATCCGGTTTGGCGCGCAAAACTCGGTACTGCCCACGCATTGGTTACCGGTAAAAGTTGCATCAATCCGATAACAATGATAAGAAAGAATACTTTTTCTGATTTTTTCCGGTTCATTTTTCTACCCTCCATTATTTATTGTATTGAGTTTCTTTTTTGAAGGTATGTGATATATACCAGGTTATGGCCTTTATCTCATCTGGCTTCAGGTCAAATGCCGGCATCATTTCTTTGCCGCTTTTTAACGTCACATCGATTTTTTCCACAACATCCTCCTGCCAAAATTTGGGGTCGGTGAAATCGGCTGGGTGCCTCATGAGAGGTTCAGCTGCAGGACCCTTCCCGTCTCCCCTAATGCCATGACAAAACTGGCATTTGTTTGTGTAAAGCGTTTTTCCTTTAATACTGTTTTCAGACTGGGCAAAACCATACCGGGCAGTCAATGCCACAACAAAAAAGCAACTGAGGATGACTAAAATAGACCTCTTCATATTTAACCTCCTTAACGTTAATATTTAGTTACTCCGAAAAATTTTAACCTCAAAATCATTAATCAGTTTAATGGTTAAAAAACTGAAAATACTTTTAAAAAATAATTTTAAATCTCCCCATCTACTTCTTAAATAGCAAAGTATAGGTAGAATAGGATATTTATTCTGCAACAGACTTCGTGAATTGATAGATATTTGTCGCTACACTTATTTACCTTCCATCGCAGCACTATATTCACCACGGCGCGCTGCCAGGTTGCATTTGGCCCGGTGATACAAGGCTTTTTGTGCCTCAGTAACATTGGTTTCCTCACCATGCCAGATTTCCAAAGCAGGTTGCTGGATGGCACGGGCATAAGAAAACCCAAGTGCCCAGGGCAATCGTGACCTGAATATGACATTCATCGCGTTTAACCGGGCTGAAGCAAGTTCGCCGGATTGACCGCCTGATAAGAATGCAATTCCCGGAACGGCAGCGGGGACAGCTCGTAAAAGACAGTTCACCGTGGCATCTGCTACTTTGTC
>Ga0209123_1001799_pt1 | contig 19856 bp, 17 predicted proteins | sample BarGraIncu00431A_FD_184500 | JGI IMG/M metagenome (GOLD analysis project Ga0209123, IMG submission 184500) | Arctic peat soil microbial communities from Barrow, Alaska, USA - Barrow Graham LP Incubations 004-31A (SPAdes) (version 2) | ecosystem: Environmental > Terrestrial > Soil > Wetlands >... | reverse complement strand
GCGAGACGCATGCAATGCGTCTCTACCCGGGCAGGGACCAGTCCTTAATGGCAGTGAGGGGCGGGGTGGGGATGGGGGGGCCAAGGGCGGAGTTTCCGACAGAGCCGACACAAAAAAAAGAGGGGGATGGCCTCAGGCCATCCCCCTCTTTCATTCCTCTGTCATCCAGTACCAGACCTACGCTTCAGCGGCCCACTGGCCGTGCAGGGAGCAGTACTCGCGCGCGGTTACCTTGTCGGCGCTGATGGCGAAAGTCGCCTCAGGAGCCTGGCCCGGTGCGAGCTGGGCACGGTATACCTTGCCATCAGCAATCAGCTCAATCCATTCGATGAAGTGAGCGGCTTCCATCGGGTGCGGTACGCTGCCGACTTTAACCGTGATGGTGCCTTCACCCTTCTCGATCACCGGCACATGTTTTTCCTTCGAGGCCTCGACGGTATTCGCCGTCTGCAGCGTCATGGCGCTGCCGCAGCAGACCAGTTCACCGGGGCCAGCATGGAACACTTCAACGATGTTGCCGCAACTTTCACACTTGTAGATCTCCAAAGCCTGTGCCATCTTCAGTATCCTCCTTGATTTGAGTGCTGCTTAATTTCAGTGTCGCATGATTTCAGTGCTGCCCTGATTTCAATGTTGCCTTATTTCCGGTGCGCTGCTGCCTTACTCCAAACTCTTCTGTTGAGCGGCGAGTTTCCTCTCCCTTGCGACTATTTAAGCCAGCCTGCCAGATTCACGGCAAGCGCCTTGTTGTTGGCATCGAGAAACTTGTTCTGGAAGATCGCGTCGTCTCCGAAGACCAGGAAACCGCCCTTGCCGACTTGCCCTGCGCATGCCACCGCGAAGGAGGCAGTCTCTTCCTTGGTCTGCACCTGGTCGTGATGCAGATCGATCCAGGCACGCGGGCTGGTCGAGGCAATGACGTGCGATCTGTCGTCGAAGCTCGACAATCCCCACACCCCGTACAGGCTAAATTCTCGAATTCCGTGCAACACTGGGTGGCTCCCCAGGCGGTTTACCCGGAAATCCTGCGGCTGCCCCTCGATGATGTTTTCGTGCTCCCGTATCACGCCGTTGGTAAAGCTGATGCCGAAGCGTTCCAGCAGGGTGTTCAGCGGCGGAGCGATGTGCAGCATCACCGACACCTTGCCGCCCCGGAGCATGAAACGGACCAGCGCGTCGAGTTCCTCTGCCTTTAACGGTACGAAGGCGCCGGAGATGACCAGAGCGTTGGCGCTAGCGAGGCTCTCGTCGCTAATCGGCTTGCTGAGGGTTGCCACCTTCAGGCCCGCCGCCTGGCAAAGCTCCGCGAAACCGGAAAGCTGCAACGGCCCCTTCTCTCCGACCAGGAAACGCTCGCCATGCCCTGTGTCGAACAGCACTGTCTGCGCAGCCTCGGCCCGTGCCGCCAGAGCCCCGCAAACCAATACCATTATACACATTAATTTCGCAATGCGAGCCATTTAACCCTCCAGTTAATTAATAATTTGAAAAGGACCATATCGGTCTTGTTGGTCCTTATATCAGCATTGCCTGCTTCGTGCAACAACTTTATTCGTATTTTTAATCAAATATCGCCCCTCCCACCGTTGACAGAAAGGCTGGCGCTCATGTATTACATGGTAGTGGTTGAACCAATTTTTTAATCCCGGGAGAAAATGAGATGATTACACATATCGTACTGTTCAAACTGAAGGAGCGGAGCGCTGAGGGGATCGAGAAGGCGAAGGAAATCCTGCTCAGTATGGAGGGGAAGGTCGAGCAGTTGCGCCACCTGGAAGTGGGGATCGATCTGATCCACTCGGAGCGCTCCTCCGATATCGCCCTCGTTACCAAGTTCGATTCCCTAGAGGACCTGCAGGCCTACCAGGTACATCCCTACCACGCCAACGAGGTCGCTGCCTACATGAAAAGTGTCAGCTCCGCCGTGATGACGGCTGATTACGAATACTAAACATGCAACAAGGAGGAGTTAGAGATGGAGCAGTGTCCCTGTGGAACCGGTATTGCCTACGCCCAATGTTGCCAGCCCCTCATCAAGGGGGAGCGCCCTGCGGAGAGTGCGGAGGCGCTGATGCGCTCGCGCTACGCAGCATATGTGAAGGTCGAGACCGATTACATATTTGAAACAACCCACCCGAAGCACCGCGAAGGGTATGACGCCGCGGGTACCAAGGAATGGGCGGAAAGTGCTGAGTGGGAGGGTCTGGAGATCGTCTCCGTGAAGGGAGGCACCAGCGCGGAGATGACCGGGGAAGTCGAGTTCATCGCGCGTTACAGCGAAAAAGGTGAAGCGAAGGTGCACCACGAGGTAGCCCTTTTCAGAAAAGAGCCCTCCGGCTGGCTTTTCACCGACGGTAAGAGTGTCACCCGGAAGCCGGTGGTGCGCTCCGCTCCGAAGATCGGGCGCAACGACCCTTGCAGCTGCGGCAGCGGCCAGAAGTACAAGAAGTGCTGCGGCAAGTAAAGGGGTAGCAGCTTTGCTGTTGCACCAGGAGCGATAGCGATTAAGGGGGGATTTGGTCAGCTTGAGCTGCCGAATCCCCTTTTTTTGACTCGTTTATTTTTTTAGCTCTGCGGACTCGCATAAGCTCTCCCTCTGGGAGCACTGTTTAACTGTTCCGTCTGGATTAAACTCTCCCTCTCCCCTGGCGGGGGAGGGTAGGGGTGAGGGGGAATGCGGAGGCCCGCTCCCCGAGCGGAGTCGACAAGCCCCCTGTCCCGGAGCGCCAGCCGCCGCAGCGGGTAATACGCCTTGCCCCCCTAGCCGTAATATGCTAAAAACATTAAAAAACAACTGAGGAGTGCACTCCATGGCAGTGGCCCGAAAAATAGCCGGATTTATCGCAAATTCTTCCTGGATCAGGAAAATGTTCGAAGAGGGTGAGCGGCTGCGCCAGGAGTTCGGTGCGGACCAGATCTACGACTTCACCCTGGGAAACCCCGATGTGGAGCCGCCTGCGGAGTTTCATGGCGAATTCTTGAAGCTCGCTCAGGCCCCGCTTCCGGGAATGCACCGCTACATGAACAATGCAGGTTACGCGGAAACCAGGAGTGCCGTCGCGAGCGCCCTCGCGGCTGCCTCGGACCTACCGGTGCAGGCGGGGCAGGTAGTGATGACCTGCGGCGCCGGCGGCGCGCTGAACGTGGTGCTGAAGACCATACTGAACCCCGAGGACGAGGTGATCATCCTCACCCCCTTCTTCGTGGAATACCGCTTCTACATCGACAACCACGGCGGCCGGCCGGTGGAGGTCTGGACCGATCCCGAAACCTTCCAGCTCGACGTCCCCGCCATCGGCGCAGCGATCACCGAGAAGACCCGCGCCATCATCATCTGCTCCCCGAACAACCCGACCGGCGTCATCTACCCGGCCGAGAGCCTCGCGCGCCTGGGCGAGATGGTCAGTGCCAAGGAAAAGGAGTTCGGCCGCCAGATCTGCGTCATCTCCGACGAACCGTACGCCCGGATCAGCTACGACGGCACCAGCGTGCCGAATATCTTTCGCTACGTGCAAAACTCGGTCATCGTCACTTCCCACAGTAAGGACCTGGCGCTCCCCGGTGAGCGCATCGGCTACCTGGCGGCGAACCCCCGGATGCGCAAGGTGGACCAGTTCATGGAAGGAACCATCTTCTCGAACCGGGTGCTCGGCTTCGTGAACGCCCCCGCGCTGATGCAGCGCCTGGTGGCGGGCCTGCAGCACATCTCGGTGGACATCAATGCCTACCAGGATAAGCGCGACATCCTCTACGATGCACTTACCGGCATGGGCTTCGAGATGGTGCGGCCTGACGGTGCCTTCTACTTCTTCCCCAAGTCCCCGCTGGCAGACGACGTCGAATTCGTCAGTATCGCACAGAAGCACCGCATCCTGTTGGTTCCCGGCACCGGCTTCGGCGCCCCCGGCTACTTCAGAATCGCTTACTGCGTCAACAAAGGGATGATCGAGCGCTCCCTGGATGCCTGGCGGGCACTTGCCCGGGAAGTGGGGCTCGCGGGCTAGCGCCCCCTTAGGGACCGATCATGACTGAAACAATACTGATAGTTGATGACGAAGCGGGTATACGCTCGGCCTTGGCCGGGATCCTGGAGGACGAGGGGTACCGTACCCTCAGCGCCGGCGACGGGGTGGAGGCGCTCGCCACCTGCAAGCGGGAGCTGCCCGGCCTGGTGCTGCTGGACATCTGGATGCCGAGGATGGACGGTCTGGAGACCCTCAAGTGCCTGAAGGAGTTGTACCCTTCCTTGAACGTCATCATGATGAGCGGGCACGGCACCATTGAGACCGCGGTGAAGTCGACCAAGCTGGGCGCCTACGACTTCATCGAGAAGCCGCTCTCACTGGAGAAGGTCGTGGTGACGGTGGAAAACGCCCTCGCCATGACCAGGCTCAAGGAGGAAAACGCGTCGCTGCGCGGGCTCGTGCTGCAAAGCCACGAGATGATCGGCGCTTCCGCGTCGATGCTCCGGCTAAAGGAGCAGATCCAGATGGTGGCGCCGACCAACGCCTCCGTCCTCATCACCGGCGAAAACGGTACCGGCAAGGAACTGGTGGCTCGCTCGGTCCATTTTCACAGCCTGCGCCGTGACAAGCCCTTCATCGAGATCAACTGCGCGGCGATCCCGGAGGAGCTGATCGAGAGCGAGCTTTTCGGTCACGAGCGGGGTGCCTTCACCGGCGCCGTTTCCCAGAAAAAGGGGAAGTTCGACCTGGCCGACGGCGGGACCCTGTTCCTGGACGAGATCGGCGACATGTCGCTCAAGACCCAGGCCAAGGTGCTGAGGATCCTGCAGGAGCGGAAGTTCGAGCGGGTCGGGGGGACCAGGACCCTGGAGGTCGACGTCCGGATCGTGGCGGCCACCAACAAGCTTCTGGAGGAGGAGATCAGGAATGGCTCCTTCCGGGAGGATCTCTTCTACCGGCTGAACGTGGTCCCCTTCAAGGTCCCGGCGCTCAGGGAGCGGCGCGACGACGTACCGCTTTTGGCCGGTTATTTCCTCGATGCCTTCTGCCGGCGCGAGGGTAGGGAGCTGAAGCTAATCGTCCCCGAGGCGATGGAGGCGATGCAGCGCTACGACTGGCCCGGCAACGTGAGAGAACTGAAGAACATCGTGGAGCGCCTGGTTATCATGACCCCCGGAGGTACCATCACCAAGAACCATCTGCCGGACTACTTCGGAGGCGAGGTGAATGGCAGGGAGGCGGGAGGCGGGAGGCTGGACAGCGTCCTGGAGCTCTCATCCCTGCGCGAGGCGCGGGAGGAGTTCGAGAAGGAGTTCATCATCCAAAAGCTTGAGGAGCACGACTGGAACGTCTCCCGGACCGCCGAGGCGATCGAGCTGGAGCGCAGTAACCTGCACCGCAAGATCAAAAGCTACGGTATCGACATGAAGAAATAGCCTGCCCGCCGAAAGTGGAGGGTCGGCCAAAAGTAGCCGGCCCCACAGAAGGCAGACGGTCTACCTAGGCGGTTCAAGTTGTATAAACTCTTTCTCCTTTTCCTGGTCGTTCCGATTATCGAGATCTACCTGCTGATCAAGGTCGGCTCCCTGATCGGCGGCCTTCCAACCGTGGCAATCCTGCTGCTGATCAGCTTTCTGGGTGCCTACCTGGTGCGCAGCCAGGGCTTCCGGATTATCACCCAGGTTCGGGAGGAACTGGCACGTGGGAGGCTTCCGGCCGCCCAGATGCTAGACGGAGCCCTGGTCCTGGTCGGCGGGATACTGCTGATGACCCCGGGGTTCTTCACCGATTTCCTCGGCATTTTCTTTCTGGTCCCCGTCACCCGCAGACTCATTAAACTCTGGATCGGCCTCTGGTTGCAAGCGCGCCTTTCCAGGGGAGGCTTTGTCACACGGCGGCGCTTTTGATCCTTCTCCCGGAAGACACTTCGTTCCAAACGGCTTTTATACTGCCATTTCCCACCTCTCTGCCCCTTCGCATTGCTTCCACTGCTTTTTAGGATACAATCTTGCAAAGTAGGCGTTTTTAATGTTTCGGGGGCGCATTGTATTTGTGTCCGCCCACCCAAAAACGCTTCGATTAACTAAGGGGCTGCAGCGCTGAGACGCATGCAATGCGTCTCTACTTGATGGCGCTGGTACTCGCGAATGAAGCCGTGATGGGACGCTTCCCCTCCCGCAGGAGTGTCAGGGCGAATGATGATTCGCCCCTACGGAGTTGGAAAAAGTGTAGGGGCGAATCATCATTCGCCCAGCAATGGTGCCACCTGCGACATATTAAGTCGGACAGGGTACTAGCCTCGTTCCTCAGTAAAGGTTCGCACCTACTGGGTCAAGATGCAGTGAATATTCCGCTAACTGCGCTGGAACGGCCGGGCACCCGAAAGGGTGCCCGGCCGTTCCAGCGCGAAGGACCCTTTCATGATCCTGGTCGAGCAGCACAAGGGAATGAGCGTAACCGAACAGAGCGTGGAAATCGTGGAGCGCAAGGGGGTCGGCCATCCGGACCAGATCTGCGACTGCGTCATGGATGCCATCTCCGTGGCCCTCTCCCAGGCCTATCTGAAAGAGTTCGGCACCATCCTGCACCACAATATCGACAAGGGTCTGCTGGCCGCAGGCCGGGTACGCAAGGGTTTCGGGGGCGGTGAAGTCATCGAGCCGATGGAACTTACCATTGGCGATCGGGCGACCTTCTCCGCCTGCGGACGCGAAATCCCGGTCCAGGAGATCGCCAGGACCGCTGCCCGCGGCTGGATCCGCACACACCTGCGAGGCGTTGATCCCGACCGGCACTTGAAGTTTCGCTTCAAACTCGCCCCCGGGTCGCAGGAATTGACCGACATCTTTGAGCGTCCCGGTGCGGTCCGGGGGGCCAACGATACCTCGGCAGCGGTCGGCTATTACCCGCTCAGCCCGACCGAGCAGGCGGTGCTGGCGCTGGAAGCCGAACTCAACTCGGAAAGATTCAAGCAGCGCTTCCCCGAGACTGGCGAGGACGTCAAAGTGATGGGACTACGCTTTCGTGACGAGTTGGACCTGACCGTCGCCATGCCCTTGCTTGCCGCGAGGATCGGCTCGGAATCCGACTACTTTGCGCGCAAGGAGGCGATCTGTGCCGAGATGTATCGCTTCATGGCGGACAGGGGGAGCTTTCGGCGGGTGTCCCTGCACTTCAACACCCTGGACCAGCCGGGGCGGGGACTCGGGGGGGTGTACCTTTCGCTTTTGGGCACCTCCGCCGAGGACGCCGATTCCGGTCAGGTCGGTCGGGGTAATCGGGTGAACGGCCTGATCCCTATCGGCAGGCCGATCGGCACCGAGGCTGCGGCAGGGAAGAACCCGATGAGCCACGTGGGGAAAATCTACAATGTCCTCGCCCATCGGATCGCCCGCGATATCTGTCTGAGCGTTGAGGGTGTCCGGGGAGCTTACGTCCTGCTGCTGAGCCAGATTGGGGATCCGGTGGACCGTCCGCTCATGGCGAATGCCCAGTTGCTCCTGGCACCGGGAAGGCAACTGGCTGAGGTATCGGACCGGGTGGAGGAGGTTTTCCAAAGGTCGTTTGCCGGAATGAACGCCTTCTGCCTCGCCCTGGCTCGAGGCGAGTACCCGGTCAGTTGAAGTGGGTCAGTTGAAGATGTGCAAGGATCAGGAACTTCAGCCTTTCTCCCCCTTTTATTTCCCTTCAAAATAGCTCCCCCTCCCCTTCAAGGGGAGGGCAGGGGTGGGGATGGGGGCGCTGCACGAGGTCTCCAGGCAGCTTTTTTTGTGCCACGCTTTTATTTTGCCCGGATGCAGGTAGAATAGTTGGGTTCATTAAGGATAAGGAGGCGGCTATGGGGCTGGATGCTGCAGTACTTAGCGATGCGAACCTGACCGAGGATTCTGTCAGGATTTCTATTGCGGAGATTACCAAGGGTGTGTTTTCCACCATGGTGATGATGGATGTCGTGGATGAATACCCCCTGACGGAACCGGTCACGAACTTTCATGAAACCTTGACCAGCATGGTTGGGTTGGCGGGAAGCCACACCGGCATATTGGCGATCCACTGTCCGAAAGCGCTGGCTCTTCGCATCACCTCAAGCATGCTCGGCATGGAAGTGACCGAGATCGACGACGACGTGAACGATGCCCTGGGGGAGATCGCCAACATGGTCGGGGGAGATGTGAAGCACATCTTTTCTCCCAAAGGCGCGGACCTCAACCTCTCTATTCCGACGGTGATCTACGGTTCGGACTACATGCTGGAAAGCATGTCGAGTGCCGAGTCACTGGTGATACCGTTCGAGTGCGGTGGGGACCGCTTTCTACTTTCCTTCAAGATCGGAAAATAATTTTGATTCCCACCACAGCGGAGGGGAGCGTTGTCAATGCTCCCCTCGTCGTCTTAACCGGCGCCTTTCCCGGACCAAAAAACTCGGTCATAACGGGAAGGCCGCCGCGTTGCACCCTGCCAAATCCGGATGGTTCCCTTTTAATGAGACTTACAGTCCGGAGCCGAGCTGCCTTTTTCGGTATTTTCTCATAAAGGCCCGCTTTCTTCCTTGCTCATTTTCCCGGATTCTCAAACCCGCCTGGCGGTTCGCTACTAAAGGTTGACAAGAAGTCATTTAACGGTGAATATGATAAGTTGCTGATAGATTGGTGGTAACCGCGTTTCTGGAGAGGGTGGTCTGCCAAAACGACACGCGTGCCGTGATATTTTACCCCGGGGGGAGAGTTGGATACCGTTTTCATTGAACTGCTTGTCATCTGCATCCTCATTATCGTCAACGGCTTCTTTGCCTGTTCCGAGTTCGCCATCATCTCCGTCAGAAAAAGCAGGATCGCCCAGTTGGTCAGCCAGGGGGACAAACGGGCGATCATGGTCGATGTCTTGCAAAAGGATCCCCACCGCCTGCTTGCCATCGTGCAGATCGGGATGACCGTGATCGGCTCTACCGCCTCCGCGGTCGGCGGGGTCATAGCGGTCGATTACATCCGACCCATGCTGCAGCGCTCCGATTTCGTGGTGATCCGCAACGCTGCTGAACCGCTCGCCGTCACCGTCGTCGTCGCTGCGATTTCCTACCTGCTGCTGATTCTGGGCGAACTGGTGCCTAAGACCATCGGGCTGCAATACGCCGACACCATGGCGCTTAGGGTTGCCAAACCGATCACCGTTCTCGCCAGGGTCGCCGGAGTGCTGGTCGCTCTGCTCACTTTCTCCAGCAAGGCGGTTTTTGCGCTGCTGCGCATAGACTCGGAAGGAAAGGCGTTCATGACGCGCGAGGAGGTACAGCATATCGTTGCCGAGGGGCACGAGAGCGGCATCTTCTCTGAGACCGAACACACCTTCATCGACAATATCTTCGATTTTACCCACACCTCCGTACGAGAGGTGATGGTTCCCCGCACCAGAGTGGTCGCCTTCGACCTGAGCCTCCCCAAAGAAGAAATCCTCAACGGTGTGCTGGACAACATGTATTCCCGCTATCCGGTATATCTCGGAAGCATCGAGGAGACCGTCGGTTTCATCCATGGCAAGGACCTTTTGGGCCGGATGGTGCGCGAGCCCGACTTCGACATCCGCTCCATCGTGCGCCCCCCCTTCTTTGTGCCCGAGGGGAAGAAGGTGAGCGAACTTTTGAAGGAGATGCAAAAGACCCGGGTCCACATGGCTTTTGTCGTCGACGAGTATGGCGGTATCAGCGGTATCGTCACGACGGAGGACCTGCTGGAGGAACTGGTGGGTGAAATCGAGGACGAGCACGATGTCGGCGAGCCGAGTACGGTGCAGGTGCTGGCGGACGGCAGCTTCCTGGTGGATGCCTTGATTTCCATATCCGACCTGGAGGATCTGCTGGAGATGGAACTGGGCGATGATCTGCCCTACGACACCCTGGCGGGACTGATCCTGGATCGCACCGGACATTTTCCCGAGAAGGGCGAGAGTATCGAGCTTGGTACCTACACGCTCACCTGCGTGGAGGTGACCCGCACGGCGATCTCCCATGTGAAGATTACCACCCGGGAGGAGCAGAAGCCGGCGTCGGCTGACAAGGGTTAGCAGCTAGTTAGTCACAGCGGACTGAAGCTGTTAGTGCGGCCCGCCGTGCCGTGCCCTCTGTTTTCCCCTGGTGATGATGATAGAGGCGAGAATCGACACGGTGAGAGTGCCGACGATGATTCCAAGGGATAGGTGCAAAGGTATCTCCACCAGGTCGGCGAGTAACATCTTGGCTCCCACGAAGACCAGGATGCAGGAAACCCCGAGCTTTAGGTAAATGAACATCTCCATGACATGGGCGAGCAGGTAGTAGAGCGAGCGCAGCCCCATGATGGCGAAGACGTTCGAACTGTACACGATGAACGGGTCATGGGTGACTGCCAGGACCGCCGGAATGGAGTCCACCGCGAAAATGAGGTCGCTCGACTCCACCACGATGAGCGTCAGAAAGAGCGGGGTGGCCGCCAGGAGACCCCGCTTTCTTATGAAAAACCGGTCCCCGCTGAGCCGCTTGGTGATCGGCACAAACCTTCGCAGCAAGCGCACCAACGGGTTCTTCTCCGGCTCGATCTTCTCCTCCCCCTTGAAGGCCATCTTGAGCCCGGTATAGACCAGGATGCCCCCGAAGAGATACACCATCCAGTGAAACCTCTCCAGCAGTCCAATTCCCACTACAATGAAGATCGCTCTCATGATCAGCGCGCCGAAGATCCCCCACTTGAGGATCAAGGGCTGCTGCGCCCGGGAGATCCGGAAGAAGGAAAAGATCATGATGAAGACGAAGAGGTTGTCGACCGAAAGGGATTCCTCGATAACGTAACCGGTCAGGAACTCCAGGGCCTTTAGCTTCCCGAGGAAGTACCAGACGCAGCCGTTGAAGGCAAGGGCGAGCCCCACCCATACCAGGGTCGAGGTGAGGGCTTCACGAAAGCGTATCTCATGGCTTGATCTGTTGAGCCAGATGTCGAGGACCAGCATGACCGCGATGACGCAGACGAATATGAGCCACATGATGCTTTGTGGTGACAAGGTGCAACCTCCGGTAATCATAAGTTAGCGAGCCATCCGTTCCAGCCGGGCGATTCTGTCTTCCATTGGCGGGTGGGTGGAGAAAAGTTGCAGCAGGCCGCCGGCGGTGAGCGGGTTCACGATGAAGAGGTGTGCCGTTGCCGGCCGGGCCTCTTGCATCGGGAGCTGGTGGGAGCCGCTATCCAGCTTCCTGAGCGCGTTGGCGAGAGCGAGCGGGTGGCCGCACATCCTGGCCCCTCCTTCGTCCGCCAGGTATTCGCGCGACCGGGAGACCGCCATCTGGATCAGCATGGCAGCAATCGGGGCGATGATCGCCATGGCGAGCGTTCCGACGATTCCTCCGCCCCCTTCGTCGTCATCGCTCCTGCCGCCGAACATGGCTCCCCACTGCAGCATATTGCCGAGCATGGAGATGGCCCCGGCGAAGGTCGCGGCAATGGTGGAAATCAGGATGTCGCGGTTGGCGACGTGGGTCAGTTCGTGGGCCATGACCCCTTCGAGTTCTTCCGGGCTCAGGATCCTCAGGATTCCCTCGGTGGCGGCGACCGCAGCGTGCTCCGGGTTGCGCCCGGTGGCGAAGGCGTTCGGGCTGTCGGAGGGGATGAGGTACACCTTGGGCATCGGGAGCCCCGCCCGGATAGTGAGCCGCCTGATCATGCCGTAGAATGCCGGGTTCTCCGCTTCGTTGATTTCGCGCGCGTCGTACATTTTGAGTACGATCTTGTCCGAGAACCAGTAGGAGAAGAGGTTCATGCCGCAGGCCATGAGGAAAGCGAAGTACATGCCGCCCCTGCCGCCGATGGCACTGCCCATCGCTACCATGAGCAGGGTGAGTGAGGTGAGGAGAACTGCGGTTTTGAATCGGTTCATGTCGGTACCTCCTGAGGAGAAATAATCGCCCGGGTCAAATAAAAAAGACCTTTACCCGGGCGCGTGATGGCGCTGGATAAAGGTCTTGCATGCGCTGACATGGTTGTCATTGCCCCGTGTCCGGGCCAAAAAGGCCGTCCTGACGAAATGCACGGGTCGGCTTCCTCTGCAAAGCCGATAGCTACTCCCCTCTACTTGGATAGAAATATAGGTACTGAGTGTGCCGCTGTCAACTGCTTATTTGGGCCCGGTAGCGCTAAACCTGAAGTGCCTGCCGATAACCTCCAGTAGTTGCGCCAAATCCGGAGCGGGAAGCGTATTTGTAGGAGCGGCATTCCTGACGCTAATTACGCCTCCAGGAAGGCACTCCGGCAGATTTTGTGCTGAGCATCCGACCGAAGCGAGCAGAACGCTCCCGGGAAGGTCAGATTCCCAGGTGCGGATAAGTCCCCTCTCCCGGAGGGGGAGGGCTCGGGAGGGGAAATCAACTTCTCTTCTCTAGAAAAAACGACAAAGCGGTCGGTAGCCACTCGCTATTGCCTGCCACACTTCTCCGCCCGACTCTAACTGCCGATCCGGTCGGTAAGAAGAATGGCCTCGGCCAGCTGCCGCATGGAAATCCTCCGGTCCATAGCAAGTCTCTGCATGCGGCGGAAAGCCTCGGACTCGCTCAGCCGGTCCCGCTCCATCAGCCGTCCCTTTGCCTTCTCGACGACCTTCCTGGTCTCGATGCTCTCCTTGAGAGTCGTGATTTCCTCTTTAAGCTGGTCGGTCCGGCGGGCCGCGGCGACCGAGAGCACCAGGGCGGCCATCAGCTCATCCTCACGCACCGGCTTGGCCAGGAGGGTGGAGAGTATCGACGCGCCCCATTTCTGTACGCTCTCCAAATCGGCGCTCTCCGCAATCATAATAATCGGGATGCCGAGACGCTCCCAAAGTTTCTTGACGGTCTGGCTCACCTCACGCTCAGACGCCGAATATTCGAGCACCGCGACCTCGGGATTACTCTCGATAGCGTCGGCATACAGCTCGCTAGAACTGCCCGATGCTATTATTTCAGCAAAACCCTGATCCTTTAGCCTCTTTTTTAGGCTCCCAAGCAACTGCTCATCGTGGATGCACAGGACCGTTTTCCTCATAATTTCCCTCCCTTACGCCTCCGTGGGTAGTTACGGTGCGACGCATGTCGATATTAAAGAGCATATAGCGTTCCAAAAATATCGAACTGGTGCTATAAGTTTTAGGTCTAGCGGAGGTACATGTGAAAAAGGGGCTGTTGATAGGGGCACTGGCGCTCGTCGTGGTTGCCGTCGTCGTCTATCTGCGCCACGCGAAACCGGACGGTTCGGCCGGCGCGCTGCGCATTTCAGGGAACGTGGAGTTGACGGAAGTGCAAGTGAGTTTCAAGGTCCCCGGTCGGGTCCTGACGCGACTGGTCGACGAAGGGGCGCTGGTCCGGCAGGGGGAGATCGTGGCGCGGCTTGAGGACGCGGAACTCTCCGACGCGCTCAAGCTGGCACAGGCCGATGCGGACGCGGCTGCCGCGACCCTCGCCGAGCTGGTGGCCGGCTCGCGCCGCGAGGAGGTGGGGCAGGGGGAAGCGCTCTTGACTCGCGCCGAGGCCGAGGCGCTGCGAGCCGCCACGGACTACCAAAGGGATCTGGTCCTTTTTGGCAAGGAAGTTATCCCTAAGCGTGAGCTTGACACTGCCCGTGCCGCCAGCGATGCGGCGCGCGCCACGGTGCGCGAGCGGCGCGAGGCGTTGACGCTGTTGAAAAAGGGTGCGCGGCATGAGCGGGTCGACGAGGCGCGGGCACGCCTTGCTGGAGCTCAGGCGCGGGTCTCCACGGCGAAGGAGAGGCTTGGCTATGCCACCTTGATAGCTCCTCTTGCCGGGGTGGTGCTCTCCAAGTCGGTGGAGCCCGGAGAGCAGGTTTCCGCGGGGACCCCAGTCATTACTTTGGGCGACACGGCGCAGTGCTGGCTCAAGGGGTACATCCCCGAGACGGAACTTGGCCGGGTGAAACTCGGGCAGGAAGCCCGGGTGACCACGGACAGCCGGCCCGGGAAGGTCTACCAGGGGAAGGTCAGCTTCATATCGAGCGAGGCGGAGTTCACCCCCAAAAGCGTGCAGACCGAGAAGGAGCGGGTAAAACTCGTGTACCGGATCAAGGTGACGCTCGCCAACCCCGGCCTGGAGCTAAAGCCCGGGATGCCTGCCGATGCCGAGATTCCGGTGGCCCCCAGGTGAGTTGCCGCGTCCTTGGGGCGGAGGGAGCGTGGCATGGTTGAGGGCGACGCCATCAAGACAGAGGGGCTGCGCAAGAGCTTCGGCGAGCTGACGGCAGTGGCAGGGCTCAACCTGAGTGTTCCCCAGGGGGAGCTTTTTGGGCTGGTAGGCTCCGACGGAGCCGGGAAAAGTACCACTCTCAGGATGTTGACCGGGATCATGGACCCCAGCGGCGGCGAGGCTTGGGTGCTGGGCTCCAGCATGAGTCGCTCCGCCGAGGCGGTGCGCAGCAAGATCGGCTACATGAGTCAGCGCTTCGGGCTCTACCCGGACCTGACTGTACTGGAGAACCTTCGCTTCTACGCCGACATCCAGATGATCCCCCGGCGCGGGCGAGAAACGCGGATCGCCGAGTTACTTTCCTTTGGGAAGCTGATCCCTTTCAAGGGTAGGCCGGCCGGAAAGCTTTCGGGGGGGATGAAGCAGAAGCTGGGACTGGCCTGCGCCCTGGTGCACAAGCCGCGGGTGCTTTTCCTGGACGAGCCGACCAACGGCGTGGACCCCGTTTCCCGGCGCGACTTCTGGCGCATTCTGTATGGGCTTCTTGGCGAGGGTGTGACGATCTTCGTGGCGACCGCTTATCTGGACGAAGCGGAGCGTTGCGGCAGGGTCGGGCTCATGCATCGCGGGAAGCTGCTTGCCTGCGACACGCCACACGGGTTGAAGAAGCTGATGAAGGGTGGGGTGTTGGAGCTGACCACGAGCGACCCGCGCCGGGCGGTGCGGCTTCTTTCCGAGCAATTCCCTTCGGGTTCCGTGGCGCTTTTTGGCGAGCGGTTGCACCTTTATGCGCCCGACCCCGCGGAGGCGGGGCGGCAGGCCGGGGCCGCGCTGAGTGCCGCCGGCCTGGAGCTTTCGTTGCGGCACGTGGAGCCGACCCTGGAGGACCTGTTCGTCTCCCTGCTGCGCTAACCCGGCCAATCCGGCCAATCCTCCGGCCAATCCTCCGGCCTGATCCGCAGGTGTTGGCCGGCAGTCCGAAAGTCCGATAATCAGCGCGATCGGTCCGATCCGACCGATCGGTCCGAAGAAAACCAAAAAGGTAAACCATGCCCGAACCCGGCAGCCAACCCGGCAACGCAGCCAGCCAACCCGGCACCCAAACCAGCGCCGTGTCGCTGCACGAGCTGACCAGGCGCTTTGGCGACTTCACCGCGGTGAACAAGGTCACCCTCGACGTGGCGCGCGGGGAAATCTTCGGCTTTCTTGGGCCTAACGGCGCGGGGAAGTCGACCACCATTCGGATGCTCTGCGGCATCCTCCCCCCCAGTGCGGGGAGTGGCACGGTCGCAGGCTACGACATCGCCACTCAGTCGGAACAGATAAAAACCCAAATCGGCTACATGAGCCAGAAGTTCTCCCTCTATGAGGACCTGAGTGTCGAGGAGAACATCGACTTCTACAGCGGTATCTACCGGATTCCGGACGCTAAAAAAAAGCAGCGCAAGGAGTGGGTCATCGAAATGGCGGGACTTTCCGAGCAGCGCCAGGCCAGGACCGCGACCCTGTCCGGCGGTTGGAAGCAGCGCCTGGCGCTCGGGTGCGCCATTCTCCACGAGCCGCCGATCCTCTTTCTGGACGAGCCCACCTCCGGCGTGGACCCGATCAGCCGCCGCAGCTTTTGGGAGCTCATCTACCGGATGTCGGGGGAAGGGGTGACGGTCTTCGTGACCACTCATTACATGGAGGAGGCGGAGTGCTGCGACCGCGTCGGGTTCATCTTCGGTGGCGAGCTCATTGCGCTTGGTACCCCTCCCGAGCTGAAGCTCCGCTTCCCGGGTGAGATCGTCGAGCTGGGGTGCGAGCGACCCTTCGAGGTGCTGGGGCGGGTGGAATCGCTTCCCGGGGTGCGTCACGCTGCCTTGTTCGGGGCGGGGCTGCATCTCACGGTCGCCAGCGCCCAGGATGCCATTCCCGTCATCAGGAAGGCCCTGGCCGGCCTGCCGGTACAGCTGGAACGGATCTCCCCCTCGCTGGAGGACCTGTTTGTCTCCTTCATGGAGGCCCGCGAGGCGCATGCCGAAGTACCTCCAGTCTGACCGACTTCGTTAGTATCTCTCATGTTTTATAGGTACCAGACCGATAGGAGAAAAGGGAGACCGGCTTTTCCCGACCGGCTATTGATGCCGGTATCTCCCCACTTCTCAAGGTGGACTCATGCTCGCTACGGCAGAACCCGCATCCCTGAACAGACAACAACCCACTCCGGGGCGTCTGCTTCCCTACCTTTTCCTGGTGCTTGGCGCCAGCCTGGCGGGGGGGCTCCCCTTGGAGCCCTGGGGCCGCGCCTGCTTGGTCCTGCTGCTCGGGCTGGTGGGGGGGATTCTCCTTTTACGCTGGCTGCACCGGATCGAGGGTGGCATCAGGGAAAGCGAGGAGAGGCTGCGCACTTTTCAAAGCATCGCCGGGGTCGGGAGCTGGGACTGGGATTTGTCCAGCGGAAGGATCGACTGCTCCGAGGAGGCTTGCCTGATCTTCGGAGTCCCTTACGGGTGTGGCCCGGTCAGCTTGGAAGGTTTTCTTGACCTGCTCCCGGAGGAGGACCGCGAAATCGTTACGGTCTCCATTAATCGGGCCTTTGCCGGAACCTGCTCCTACGGCGTCGAGCATCGGGTGCTGCGACCCGACGGGAGCGAGCGTTCCGTTTCCCAGTCCGGCAAGGTTTTTCGGGACGACTCGGGGGTTCCGCTTCGGGTGGTGAGCGTCATGCACGACCTGACCGCGCGCAGGGAGGCGGAAAGAGCCCTTTTCTTCGAAAAACGCTACCGGGCCCTTCTCGAAAATCTGCCCCAGCGCATCTTCTTGAAGGACTCTAATTCCGTTTACCTTTCCTGCAACTCCAGTTTCGCCAGGGAGCTCGGACTCGAGCCAACGGAGGTCTTCGGCAAGACCGATTACGATCTCTTTCCTGCGCCGCTGGCGCAAAAACGGCTGGAGGATGACGTCCGGGTCTTGGCGGCGGGGGTGCCCGAGGAGCGCGACGAGCAGCGCGAGAGGGACCACGCCTGGGTGAGTAAGGCGCTCATCCCGCTGAAGGACGACTCGGGGCGTATCTACGGCCTGCTCGGGGTCCTGACCGACATTACTTCTCGAAAGCGCGCCGAGGAGCAGCTCAAGGAGAGCGAGGTCCGCTTTCGCACCACCTTCGAGCAGGCTGCCGTCGGCATCTGTCACATCACCCTGGGCGGCGGGCTGATCCGGATCAACCGCAGGTTCTGCGACATCCTCGGCTACACCCAGGATGAACTGCTGGGCCAGCCTATCGAGGGTCTCATCTACCCGGAGGATCTGGCGCCCGAGCGTAACAACATGGAGCTATTGCTGCGGCGTGAGATCGACAATTACTCCATGGAGATGCGGCACCTAAGAAAGGATGCCTCCGTCGTCTGGGTGAACCTCTCCATGTCCCTGGTGCGCAATCCCCTGGGTGAACCGAAATATTTTACCGGCGTCATCGAGGATGTCACGGCCAAGCGCGAGACTGAGGCCTTGCGTCAAGAGCGCGACCTGGTGCAGGCTTCCAGCCGTGCCATGAGCCAGTTCTTAGCCAACATGAGCCACGAGATCCGCACCCCGATGAATGCGGTCATCGGCCTGGGCCGTCTGGTCCTGAAGACCGAGCTCACCCCAAAGCAGCGCGTCTACCTGGAAAAGATCTGTTCTGCCAGCCGCAATCTGCTGGAAATCATCAACGATATCCTTGATTTTTCCAAGATCGAGGCCGGAAGGATCGAGCTGGAACGCATCGATTTCAGCCTGGAAGAGGTATTGAAGACTGTTTCGGACCTGTTCGGCAGCAAGGCGCAGGAAAAAGGGATCGGTTATCGGGTGCAGCTCTCCCCGGAGCTCCCCGCGGTCCTGCTCGGTGACCCCTTGCGGTTGGCGCAGGTGCTGAACAACCTGATCGGCAATGCGGTGAAGTTCACCGAGAAGGGTGAGGTGGTCATCGACCTTCGCCCCGCTTCCCGGGGTGTCGAAGAGATTGCCGTCCATTTCACGGTGCGGGATACCGGCGTGGGGCTCAGCCCTGAGCAGATGGAGAAGATCTTCATCCCCTTCACCCAGGCGGACAGCTCCACCACCCGCAGGTACGGCGGCACCGGACTCGGGCTTTCCATAAGCTCCCAGCTGGTCGAGCTGATGGGCGGGGGGCTGGGTGTGGAGAGCGTGCCCGGTGCGGGGAGTAGTTTTTCCTTTACCGTGAATTTCGGGCTTCCGAGCGCGCAGGAGCTGCAGGGTGTTTTCCAGGATCCGGAATTGCGCAGTTTGAGGCTCCTGATCCTGGAGGGCGACCCTTCCTCGCGCGGCAAGCTCGCGGAGAGCCTGGCCGGCATGCCTTTTACCCTGGAATTTGCAGCAACGCCGCCCGCGCTTCTGGCAGCCCAGCAGCGCGCCGGCTTCCCCGGAGAGCTCCCCATTGACCTTTTGCTGATCAATGAGGCAACCGCGGGAGCTGCCGGGCTCGAGAGGCTCTGCCGGGAGCTCGGATCTCGCCAGGATTCTGTTGCGCCGATTTTGGCCATGGTTGCAGCCGGCCGGCTGGAAGCGGTGCGGGCGCAGGCGGCGGAGCTCGGGTTGAGCTGGGTCCTTGGACTGCCGACCCGCAGCTCCCTGCTGCTGGACGGCATTGTGCGCGCTCTTTCTCATGGGGAGCAGCCCGCGCCTCGGCGCGCGCCGTGCGCCGCTCCCCGGACCGCGGCAAGGGAAAGCGTCCCCCTGGACCCGTTGGACCAGCTCGAGGGTTTCGACTTCCCCGCGGCCTTCAAGCGTTTCGGCGGCAACCGCGCCCTCCTGGTCAAGCTGCTGCATGAGTTCCGGGCTGAATTTAACGGCTCGGTCACCGCGATCAAGGGTGCTCTGGGGCGCGGGGATCAGGAGCTGGCCCGGCGCATGAGCCACACGTTGAAGGGGGTTTCCGGGAACCTCTCTGCCTTGCGGGTGCATAGCGTAGCGCTGGCGCTGGACGCCGCCATCGTCGCTGGGACCGATTGCGCGGCCCTCCTGGAGGAACTCTCCCTCGCCCTGGAACCGCTCCTTGACGGCATCAGCCGGTTCCCGGCGCTAGGCGCCGGCAAGGCCGTCCCGCCCGCTACCCGCTGCGGGCCGGAACAGGAGCGGATCGCCGCGGAAATCGCCGAGCTGGAGCGGCTTTTGTCCAAGCACAGCCTGGACGCCAAACGGCAGTTCGCTACCCTGCGCGGGGTGCTCCCAGCCGGGGCTTTCCCGGAGGAGATGAAGGCAATGGAAGGATACATGGAAAAATTAGATTTTAAGAAGGCACGACTGCAGCTTGCCCGGCTTTCCGCCCGGGTTGGGGAGCTAGCGCCTGAAGGAAGGGAACGCTTATGAAGCGCCAGACCGTAATGATCGTTGACGACACCCTGTCCAATATCGAGCTTTTGAGCGAGAGCCTGGGGGACGAATACGAACTGCTCTTTGCCACCAGTGGCGCGGACGCCCTGGAGCTGATCCGGGCGGACAAGCCGGACCTCTTGCTTTTGGATGTGATGATGCCGGGCATGGACGGCTACCAGCTCTGCACCATCTTGAAGGGCGATCCGGTCACCCGGGACATCCCGATCATCTTCGTCACCGCCATGTGCCAGGAGGAGGACGAGATCAAGGGGCTGGAGCTGGGCGCCATCGACTACGTCACCAAGCCGATCAGCCCGCACATCGTGCGGGCGCGGGTGAAGAACCATCTGGAG
>Ga0209123_1001798_pt1 | contig 19866 bp, 15 predicted proteins | sample BarGraIncu00431A_FD_184500 | JGI IMG/M metagenome (GOLD analysis project Ga0209123, IMG submission 184500) | Arctic peat soil microbial communities from Barrow, Alaska, USA - Barrow Graham LP Incubations 004-31A (SPAdes) (version 2) | ecosystem: Environmental > Terrestrial > Soil > Wetlands >... | reverse complement strand
AAAAAAATGGCGACAACCTGATCAGCGGCAGAAGAGACTCCCTCCCCTTCAAGGGGAGGGTAAGGAGTGGGGGTGGGGATGGGGAAAGGATTTTCTCAGGGTTTCTGCGCGGCGCGCACCAGCTTCATGCCGCATACTGAGCACTCCGCGCTCGGGTCAGCGCTGGTAATCCAGGGGTGCATCGGGCAGGAATAAACCCCGGCGCCCCCCTTGGGCCGGGACTGCGGGCTCTCGCCAAAGAAGAACAAGAGGGTGAAACCTATCAGGCCGAGGCCGCCGAGCGTTACACAGATTTGGGTAGTGTCCATAGTCTCAACTCCTTTCCACGTTGAAGCCGCGCAGCCGCAGGGCATTGGTTACGACGCTGACCGAGGAGAGCGCCATGGCAAGTGAGGCGATGATCGGGCTTAAGAGCCAGCCGGTCAGCGGATAGAGCGCACCTGCCGCGATCGGGATGCCGAGGATATTGTAAAAGAAGGCGAAGAACAGGTTCTGCTTGATGTTGGCAATGGTCGCCCTGGAGAGGGCGATGCTGGAAACCACGCCGTTCAAGTCCCCGCGCACCAGGGTGATGTCGGCGGCCTCCATGGCAACGTCGGTGCCGCTCCCCATGGCGATCCCGACGTCGGCCTGGGCGAGGGCCGGCGCGTCGTTGATGCCGTCGCCGACCATGGCCACCAGTTTTCCCTGGGCCTGGAGCTTCTTGATCTCCTCGTTCTTCCCCTGCGGGAGCACCTCTGCCAGGACCCGGTCGACACCTACCTCTCGGGCAATAGCTTCGGCGGTGCGCCGGTTGTCGCCGGTCAGCATGATCACCTCGAGCCCTAACGCGTGCAACCTTTTGATGGCCGACCGGGAACTCTCCTTGATGGAGTCGGCGATGGCGATGGTCCCGGCGAAGGCTCCGTCGACCGCGATGAAAATCGGGGTCTTTCCCGCGTCAGCAAGGCGGTGGGAGGCCTCCTCGTCGACCTCCAGGCCGCGCTCGCGCAAAAGCTGCGCGGTTCCGATCAACACGCGCCGCCCCTGCACCAGCACCTCGATCCCGTACCCCGGGATGGCGTTGAACTCATCCACTGCGCCCCGGACCAGTCCCTTTTCTCCGGCCGAGCGCACGATTGCCTCGCCCAGCGGATGCTCGCTGCCGGCTTCCGCCGAGGCAGCCAGGCTGAGCAGGGTCGCCTCATCCATCCCGTGCGCGATGATGTCGGTCACGACCGGAACCCCGCGGGTGATGGTACCGGTCTTGTCCAGGACGATCGTCGTCAGCCGGTGCGCCTTCTCCAGCGCCTCGCCCCCCTTAATGAGGATGCCGCTTTGAGCGCCGCGCCCGGTTCCCACCATGATGGCGGTCGGCGTCGCGAGCCCCAGGGCACAGGGGCAGGCTATGATCAGCACCGAGACCGTCGTGAGTAGCGCCATGGTAAGCCGGGTTTCGGGCGGCGAAAGGTCGAACCAGAGGACGAAGGTCGCGATGGCGAGGCAGATGACCGTCGGCACGAAGTAGCTGGCAATGACGTCGGCCAGCCGCTGGATCGGCGCCTTGCTCCCCTGGGCTTCCTGTACCAGGCGCACGATCTGCTGCAGCACCGTGTCCTTGCCGATCCTGGTGGCGCGCATCCGGAAGGCTCCGGTCTTGTTCAGCGTGGCGCCGATGACCGTGTCGCCCGGTTTTTTTTGGACCGCAAGAGGCTCACCGGTCAGCATGCTTTCATCCACCGAGGAGGCGCCCTCGATCAGCTCGCCGTCGACCGGGATCTTCTCGCCGGGCCGCACCAGCACCAGGTCACCGAGCTCCAGTGCACCGACCGGGATATCCTGTTCGCGCCCCTCGCGCTCCACGCGGGCGAGCTTTGGCTGCAGGCCGATCAGGGCGCGGATGGCGCCGTTGGTCTTGGCGCGGGCGCGGGCTTCCAGGAGGCGACCCATGAGGATCAGGGTGACGATGATCGCTGCGGACTCGAAATAGACTCCACCGGAAGTCATGGCGCCGTGAGCCGGGTGCGGGACGCCGCTGCTTCCGGATGCAAGCCAACCGGGGGCGATGGTGGCAACAACGCTGTAGAGGTAGGCCGACAGGGTGCCCAGGGAAACCAGCGTGTTCATGTCGGCGCTGCGGTGGCGGGCGGCGGCCCAGGCGCCGGTAAAAAAGCCCCGTCCCGCCCAGAAGAGCACCGGCGTGGTGAGTGCGAGTTCCAGCCAGTTGCGGCCGGGAAAGTCCATGATGTCCTCGAGCGCCGGAACCAGGTGGCCGGCCATGGCGATGATCGCCACCGGGAGCGTCAAGGCCAGAGAGGCGAGGAAGCGGAACTTCTGCTGCCGGTATTCGGCCTCGCGCACCTCGCTCTCGGCCGCCTGCACCTCTTCGGCTGCGTCCGCATCATTGCCCGCCGCAGGCGCTATCACCTGGTAGCCCAGGTCGCGCACCAGTTGGCTTAGTGGTTCGACACCCGTCGCCTGAGGGTCGAACTGCACCGTGGCGCGACTGGTGGCGAAATTGACCGTAGCCGCGAGGACGCCGTCGGCCCCGGCGAGCGCCTTTTCGATGCGCCCCGCGCACGAGGCGCAGTGCATCCCCATCAGCGATAGTTCACAGCGTTCAGTCTTCACTTGCATGACCTCCTGTTAAAAGGTGAAAGGGTGAAAATTCTTGTAACAATCCAGCATCTCGGTTGTGGATACCCGCAAGGGGTATCCCTACAAAAACTTGTGTTGTAGGAGCCCGCAAGGGTGTATCCCCACAAAAAGTGGTGTTGTCACCTAAGTTACCGAAAGGTTCGCAGGGCACCTCACGAGAGGCTCCAATTAACCCTCGCCCTCCGGGAGAGGGTGGCCGAAGGCCAGGTGAGGGAAGCGCCACGGGTAACTGGAGGAGCCCAAAGTGGTCGGTACTGCTAGGGCTAGTTGTTTTTCACCGTAACTTCTCTGCAGCCAGCCTTAATATGTGAAGTTGGGAAAAAGTCTGCGACTCCCTCACCCCGACCCTCTCCCAAAGGGCGAGGGGGAGCTTGGAAAGGGCGAAGGAGGCTTTGCTCCAGTGACAAGTAAGTCGGCAACTAGTCCAAAAGTCCCCTCTCCCGAAGGGGGAGAGATAGGGAGGGGGAAGGCTCCCGCTGCACTTTTCCCGTTCTCTTCCCTACTTCAAAAACCGCGACAGCGCCGTATTCACCTCGGCCAGCAGTTCCTGCTGTGTCATCGACTTGGCATTTTGGTGCTCCGTGTCGCTGCCGTGCCCGAGCAGGCAGCTTTCCAGGTGCCGGGTGAGCAGTTCGACACCCAGGGCATCCAGGGCCGAGCGCACCGCCGCGATCTGGTTCAATATGTCCACGCAGTAGCGCTTTTCATCGAGCATGCGCTCCACCCCCGCCACTTGACCGGCGATGCGCTTGACCCGCGCCACCAGCTTCTTTTGGGTTGTTCCTTCCATGGCTCCTCCTGAGCTGAGAATACCCCTCGGGGGTATAGCTTTCTTTGAAAATACCCCCCCAGGGTATACAAAGTCAAGAGATAAGCATTCAGGTCAGTGTCAGGCAGGCAGTCGCGAACCTCTGTTTCCCCGGTTCTCTTACGTAAGGCGTCACGTATGTCCTTTAAGTCTTCTCATGGCACCAGTTGCTGAAATGTTACAGGCTGGTGCCACTGTATACAAATAAAACGTTAAAAGCTGTTGATTGTTGTTCAGACAGGAGTAAGCTAGGTAAGGTTACAATAGCTTGCAACACCTCCGACACACCATGAAATCCGTTGACCTTTAATTGGCATAGCATGGCACGGCACAGCACTCTTTTCCTCCTCTGCCACAACCACCGGGAACTGAGCTGGACCGCGCCTTATTTAAATCAAATGGTCGTGAACAAAAGGGAGGAGAGGATGAATTCGCTGACGCTTATTTTCGCCGCTGCATGTGTCTTCGCGCTTGGCTACCGGTTTTACGGTCTGTTTCTGGCCGACAAGGTCCTGAACCTGCGCGATGAGAGGGAAACACCGGCAGTCACCTATCAGGACGGCCACGATTACCTGAAGACGGACAAGTACGTCCTTTTCGGGCACCACTTCGCGGCGATCGCAGCCGCGGGACCGCTCCTCGGGCCGGTGCTGGCAGCCCAGTTCGGCTTCCTTCCCGGCGCGCTCTGGATCCTGATCGGAGCGGTACTGGCGGGCGGAGTGCACGACGCCGTGGTGCTTTTCGCCTCGGTGCGCCACAAGGGCAAGAGCCTCTCGGTCATCGCCGAAGCGGAAATCGGCAAGGTCGCCGGCAAGGTCGCCTCCTTCGCGGTCCTTTTCATCCTGATCCTGACCCTGGCCGGCCTCTCGATTGCCGTCGTGAACGCCATGTTCAACAGCCCCTGGGGAACCTTCACGGTCTTTTGCACCATCCCGATCGCCATGGTCATGGGCGTCTACCTGCATAACTTCCGTCCCGGCGACATCAGGGGCGGCAGCATCATCGGGGTGGTCTTGCTGTTCCTGGCGATCCTCGCCGGCCCGTATGTCGCCGCCGACCCGACCCTGGCAGCGATGTTCACCTTCTCCAAGAAGCAACTGGCGCTGATCATCCCCGCCTACGGCTTCGCCGCCTCGGTTCTGCCGGTCTGGTTCCTACTGGTGCCGCGCGACTACCTCTCCACTTATCTCAAGATCGGGACCATACTCCTTTTGGCCGTCGGGATCATCTGCATCCATCCCACCTTGAACATGCCGGCCATTACCCCCTATTTCTTCGGAGGCGGCCCGATCATTCCTGGTGCGGCCTTTCCCTTCATCTTCATCACCATCGCCTGCGGCGCCCTCTCCGGTTTTCATGCCATCATCGGCACCGGGACCACGCCGAAGATGATCGCCAACGAGCGCGACATCCTCTTCGTCGGCTACGGCGCCATGCTGGTGGAAGGTTTTGTCGCCATGATGGCCCTGATCGCCGCCTGCGTGCTGGTACCGGCCGACTATTTCGCCATTAACTCCGCGCCCAAGGTTTTTTCCACCCTCCACATGGCGACGGTCAATCTGCCGGGCCTGGCGGCTCAGGTGGGCGAGCAGGTGCAGGGGCGCCCCGGCGGCGCCGTTTCCCTCGCGGTCGGCATGGCCTACATCTTTTCCGCGGTCCCTTTCATGAAGGGGATGATGGGCTACTGGTACCACTTCGCCATCATGTTCGAGGCGGTTTTCATCCTCTCCGCGGTCGACGCCGGGACCCGGGTGGGGCGCTATCTGCTGCAGGAGATGCTCGGCAAACTCTACGCACCCTTTGCCGACAATGGCTGGAAGCCCGGCGTCATCGTCACCAGCGCCCTTTTTACCTCGGCCTGGGGCTACCTGGTCTACACCGGCGACATCAGCACCATCTGGCCGCTCTTTGGCATGAGTAACCAGCTTTTGGCGACCTGCGCCCTGATAGTCGGCACCACCATGCTTATCAGGCTCGGCAAGGCGAAGTACGCCTGGGTGACCGGAGGTCCCGGCCTCTTCATGATGCCGATCTGCATGTGGGCGGGCTATCTCAACATCACCAAGAACTTCATGCCCAAGGGGCTTTACCTGCTGGCGGGGATGTCGGTTCTCTTGATGCTGCTGATGACGATCATCTTCGTCGAGGCTTTCCGGCGCTGGTACAGCCTGCTGCAGATCGATGACACGGTCACCGACCGCTATGGCGACAAGGTCCTGACGCTGGCGGAGGAAAGTGGCGACACGCTGGTGCCGACGGGGAAGTAAGCGGGGAAGGGGATTATTCCAGGAACTGGCTGAGTTAAACGATAAGCCCGGGCAAAAGTTCGCCCCCTGCATCGATGAAGATGCAGGGGGCGAACTGTTTGGGACGATAGATGCATGGGGGCACTTACTGGGGACATGGTTTGTACTAATTTCCCCGAAGCTCTCGTAAATCTGTTAATCAAGCTCCTCATACTTCCCCAAGCTCCCCCTCGCCCTCCGGGAGAGGGTCGGGGTGAGGGAGTCGCAGACAGCTTTCTGCTGAGTCCAACAGAGAAAGCCCAGGGTGGCGATTCTCAATGGGGGCGAAGCTCCGCACTTCGTGGCAAATCCCTCACCCCTGCCCCTCCCGGAGGGCGAGGGGATTCCGGACTGCACTGTGGAAAAATTCGCCGTCTACGGTGGCGGGAACCCCTTGAGATAGGCGAGTCGCTTCTCCTCCGGAAACTTTTCTATCGCATAGCGCAGCATGGTGCGCGGCATCTGTTGCACATGTGCCCGCAGGAACTCTTCCTCTTTTTTCAGGTCGCGCTTTCCCACCTCCCGCAGCATCCAGCCGACCGCTTTGTGAATCAGGTCCTCCCGGTCCGTCAAAAGCCGCTTGGCAATGGTGAGCGTCGCGTCGAAACTCTCCCGCTTGATGTAGTGAAAGGTCGCCAGTATGGCAATCCTTCTCTCCCAGAGGCTTACTGACCCGGAAAGCTGCTGGAGAGGTTCCTGGCTTCTGTCTCTTAGCTGCGCGCCGACGATGTGCTCCGCCGAGGAATCGACCAGGTCCCAGTTATTGATGAAGCGCGTATTGTCGAGGTACAGCCGGTAGATGGTGGTTTGCCCTGCCTGGTCCGCTTTGGCGTACTTGAGCACCAGAATCAGCAGGGCCAGCAGTCTGTCCTCGTGGTGGGGGGACTGGAGCAACTGCCGGGCCGCTTCCAGGGAAATGCCCTGGTGGGCGAGCGAGAGCTTGCGCAGCACGGGCACCCGGATGCCCCTGAAGAGGTCGCCCGCGCCGTACTGGCCGGGTCCCGTTTTGAAGTATTTCTGCAGGAACAGGGCGTCCTCGGGGTTTGCCAGGCTCAGCAATTGGCGTTGTATCTCGTGAATCATGTTGCTCTCTCCTGGTTGCGCGCAGTGGGGCTCCCGCGCCGGGGCCGGGAGCAGCGTTAATTTGCTCCCAATGCCGGGCGGAGTCAAGCCCGGCGGCTTTGCCTGCCTGTTCCGACTGGTCCGACTGGTCCGACTGGTCCGACTGGCACAATGTCCTCCCTTTCCAATGAGACTGGCACCGAAGATGGCTCCCTCTCGCATTGCATCTTGACTCAGGTCTCCTGGAAGGAGTAAAAATGGGAAGTGCAGTTCCGCACAAAAGGAGTACAGATCATCTTGGCTTCCCATCCTGTTCCGGCTTTACCCAAATCCATCCGTCCCGTCCTCGTTGCTTTTTTCCTGCTGCTCAGCCTGGTCACCTCGGCCCTGGCCCAGGAAAAATTCGCCACCTATCCGCCCCTGCCGGCCGGCGCCGGTTCCATCAAGGTCTTCGACCGCGACGGGCGCTTCGCCGGGCGCATCCTGCCGGCGGGGAGGTACTGGGTACCAATCAGCCAGATCCCGGGCTTTCTGCAAAACGCCCTGGTCGCCGTCGAGGACTCCCGCTTCTATGAGCACAACGGCATCGACATCAAGGGGATTGCCCGGGCACTCATGAAGGACGTCGCCAAGGGGAGAATGGCGGAGGGTGGCTCGACCATCACCCAGCAACTCATCAAGAACAAATACCTTTCCTCCGAGAAGACCCTGGACCGTAAGCTCAAGGAAGGGATGCTGGCGATGGACTTCGAAAAGAAGTATTCCAAGTCGCAGATCCTGGAGATGTACTTCAACGAGATCAACTTCGGCAACGGCGCCTGGGGCATCGCCCAGGCGGCCCGCCTCTACTTCGACAAGACCCCGCAGGAAATGACCGAGGCCGAATGCTCGCTTCTGGCGGGCATTCCGAAGGCCCCGGCCCGCTACAACCCTCTGGGGGACCCGGCCAAAGTCGCTCTCAGAAGGAGCGTCGTCCTGAAGCGCATGGTCGAGCTCAAGATGATCACCCCCGCGCAGCGGCAAAGTATCTCCGCTCATCCGGCGACCGTCACCAAGCCGGGGAAATCCACCTATTACCTGGCCCATATCAAGGCCAAGCTGATCGAACGCTACGGCGCAGGAATCATCGAGCAAGGGGGGCTGGATGTCATTTCCGCCATGGATTTGAAACTGCAGACCCTTGCCGAGGAAACCCTGCGCACCGGGGTGCGGAAGATCTCGCCCAAGCTGCAGGGGGCGCTCCTTTGCCAGGACCCCGCGACCGGGGACGTGCTGGCGGCGGCGGGCGGTGTCGATTTCGCTCAGAGCCCCTACGACCGCGCCTTTTCCGCCAAACGGCAGCCCGGGTCGGCCATCAAGCCGCTCATCTACGCCGCGGCCCTGGAGAAGGGGTTTACCGCGGGAAGCATGATGAACGACACGCCGGTAGCCTACAACCGCGGCAACGGAAAGAGCTGGACGCCGCTTAACTACGAAAAGACCCTTTTCGGCGAGCTTTCGCTGCGGCAGGCTTTGGCGCACTCCAATAACGTCATCGCGGTAAAGCTGCTGGACGAGATCACCGTTCCGTACTTCACCGGTTTTGCCGCGACACTCGGGGTCCATCTGCAACCGCAAAACGGGCTTGCCCTCGCTCTGGGGGCTCAGGAGGTAACCCTGAGCGAGCTGGTATCCGCCTACTCGCCGCTCGCGAGCGGCGGGCTGAGGCCGGAGCCGCGCACCATCATCCGGATTTACGACCAAAGACGCCGGGCCTGGACCGAGATTCCCCCCGTGGTTGCCCCCGTGCTCGCCCCCGGCACCGCCTACGTCACGACCCAGATGCTGAAGGACGTCATGACCTACGGGACCGCCAAGAGTCTGAAAAAGTTCAGCCAGGAGCGCCCCAGCGCCGGGAAGACCGGCACCACCGACGATTACCGGGACGCCTGGTTTGTCGGCTACACCCCGCAGCTGATAACCGGCGTCTGGGTCGGTTACGACAAGCCCAAGCCCGGCGGCAGAGGGTTTACCGGGGGCGCCATTTCCGCTCCCATCTGGGGGCGCTTCATGCGCGCGGCGCTCGCCTCCAAGCCGGCTGTGGACTTCGTGAAGCCGGACAACGTCGTCACCGTCTCCATCGACCCAACGACGGGCTTTCTGGCATCTCCGGGCTGTCCGCAAAAACGCGACGAGTTCTATCTTATCGGGACCGAGCCGACCCAGTACTGTCCCAAGCACGGTGGAAACCTGCTCAATCCGCCCGAACCGGTGCAACCCTTGCCCGGTAGCGAGGCCGTGCCTCCCGCCAGCGACGGTGGCAAGGCACCCGGTGCCGACGGCCAGCAGCCCGGAGCGGATGGGCAGCCGCCCGCCCCGGAGGGAGAGCAGCCCCAGGCCAACTGATTAAAGAACAACCAAGTAACCGTTCGCCAAGACGCGAAGGCGCAAAGCAAGAGAAGATTCTTAGCTTTGCCAACCTTCGCGTCTTTTTTGCGGTCCTGTGTCTCCTTAAACCATTGTCCTTAGCCCTATATGTCCTTTGTGGCGTTGAAGTCCTTTAAGTCCTTTAAGTCCTTTAAGTCCTGCAAGCCGCTTCACCCTCTCCCTCACGCCCTCCCCGCACCTCTCTCCTTGACATTGAATTTTGCTAAGTTTACCGTTGAAGAATGGGCAGCAGCATAAGCCCCGGAAGGAGAGAGATATGAACCTTTGGCGATCGATCAAACCTGGCGCGTTACTGGTCCTGCTCACCCTGTTCCTCGTGGTCCCTTTTGGCTGTGAAAGACAAGGGAGCTCCCAGATGATCGGCTTTCCACGATCCTTTGCCGAACTGGCAGAAAAGGTGACGCCGGCCGTGGTGAACATCAGCTCGACCTCCACCGTGAAGGTGCCGGGGAACCCGTTTAGCCATTTTTTCGGGTCCGATGACGACAATAACCTGGGCGAGCTCTTCAAACACTTCCATCAGGACCAACCGGACCGTGAGGTGAAGCAGCAAAGTCTTGGCTCCGGGTTCATCATCAGCAAGGACGGCTTCATCATGACTAACAACCACATGGTGGAGGGGTCCAGCGAGATCAAGGTGAAGATCGCCGACGGCCGCGAGTTGAAGGCGAAGGTGGTGGGGCGCGACCCCAAGACCGACCTGGCACTTTTGAAGATCTCTTCGCTCTTCGAAAACCTTCCCGTGCTCGCCCTGGGAGATTCCGACAAGATGCGGGTCGGGGACTGGGTAATTTCAGTCGGGAACCCTTTCGGCCTCGAGCACACGGTGACCCAGGGGATCATCTCCGCGACCGGAAGGGTGATCGGCTCCGGTCCCTATGACAATTTCCTGCAAACCGACGCCCCTATCAACCCCGGAAACTCCGGAGGGCCGCTGGTTAATCTCCGAGGTGAGGTCATTGGTATCAACACGGCAATCTTTTCGGGAGGGCAGGGGATCGGCTTTGCCATACCGAGTTCCCTGGCCAAATCGATCGTCGCCCAGCTCAAGCAAAAAGGGAAGGTGGTCCGGGGCTGGATCGGGGTGAGCATTCAGAGCGTGACGCCCGAGATCGCAAAATCATTCGGGCTCAAGGAGGCGCGCGGCGCGCTGGTGGGCGATGTGATGCCGAACGGGCCTGCGGACAAGGCGGGAATCAGGCAGGGAGACGTCATCGTAAGTTTTGGCGGGCACCAGGTGAAAAATGCCAACGACCTTCCCCGATGGGCCGCTGAAACACCGGTCGGCAGGAGCATCGTCGTCATCGTGAAACGCGACGGCAAGGAGCTCCCGTTCACCTTGAAGGTCGAGGAACTGAGCGAGGAGAAAGTCGCCATCATCCCGGCGGAGTCCTCCGTGCAGGGACTGGGGATGAAGGTGGACAGCCTGACCGACCAGCTGCGCGAACAGGCAGGAATCGAGGAGCTCTCAGGGATCGTGGTGGTCGAGATCGAGCCAGGGGGGAGGGCTGAGGAAGCGGGTGTCCGCCCCGGAGACGTGATCAAGGAAGTCAACCGGAAGCTCGTCAAGGACCTGCCCGGTTACCAGGCCGCGCTGGGCGCTGCCAAGCCTGGGATTCCCCTGCTTTTGCTGATGAAGCGTGGCAAACAGACCCTGTACGCCTCCCTGGAGCTTCAGTGACCGGGCCGCGAGGGCGCGAAAAGGGTCGCCATCGGGCCCCGGATATGCTACAAAAGCCCTTTCGACCTCGCCAAACGGTGCGGTACCTGACTTAGGCCCAAAGCCCCCAAGGTTGTCCATGAACTACGTTGCAGCCTGCATTGCCCTGATTTCCGCGCTTCTTTGGCACTGCCAGCAGGCGGATGCCGAAACCCTCACCGTGAAGCTCTCCGGGTTGCACACCGGGGCCGGAGTCGTGCGGGTCATGCTCTGGAAGGACGCCGCCGGTTTTCCGACCCAGGCCGATAAGGCCGTTGCCCGCAAAGTCCTGGCGGTCACCGGTCCCGAGATGGAGTTAAGTTTCACCGGGCTGGCCCGCGGGACCTACGCGGCCGGGGGCTACCAGGACGAAAACAACAATGGCAACATGGACCGCAGTTTGCTCGGCTGGCCCATCGAACCGACCGCGGCCTCCAACGGGGCGCGCGGCATGATGGGGCCCCCCAGTTTCTCCGCTGCGGCCTTCGAGCTGAAGCAGCCTTCCCAAACCATCCAGCTGATTTTCAAATAGAACGCTCGCACATGTTCGGGGCCGGGGCGCTTCTGCCCCGCATAAGAACGCGTGCGGGTGTCAATCCACCAGAATCTAAAGGCTTTCCCGGTTGAGCGGCCCATCCGCCTCCAGCCAGGCGGCTTCGTATTCCCGCTGCACCAGTTGAGCCCCGTAGGTTTTTCCCTCCCCCAGAAGACTTTCCCGAAGCCCGAACAGAGCCCGGCCCGAGCGGGGATTTCGTGCCAGTTCCTCCCGAAAGACCTTTTCCGCAGCCAGGAAATCTCCCTGCTGTAAGAGCACCACTCCAAGCGGTTCCCGTAGCGGCAAGAACCAGCCGGGAGGCTCCGTGTAGCGCAGGGCGTCCTCCGCCGCGACCCCTTTTTTCAGCAGCTCCGCAGCGCCGGCCAGGTCTCCCGCGCCCCTGGCGATGCGGGCGTCCAGGGACCAACCGGCTATCTGCAGCAGATCTGCTGCCTTGTTCAGGTCCCAGCTGGCCCCCTCGGGAATTTTGCCGGTGCACTCCCGCAATAGCGTGCGCTCGGAGCGGCCCCGCTCCAGGTTCCCGGTCGCCGCATAGGCCATGCCCCGGGCGTAATGGCGGACGGCGAGACTGAGGGGCAAATCCGGATACGGCTCGGCGGCCTGCAGTATCTCCTGCCATTTGTGGAAACGGACCCGCACCAGGTCAGGAGTCGGGACAAAAAACTCCAGCATCGGCATGGCAGCGGCTGCGTCCGCTACATGCTCGGCCAGCTGCTGTGCTGCCTTCAGCGCCTCCTGAAAGCGCCCCTGCATGCTGCGGGCGATTGCCAACATGTGCAGGTTGTGGCTGTAGTACATCATGGAGTAGATGCCGCCGGTGCCTGTGGCCGCTAGATAGTTTCGGTCCGCCGCGACCGCCTTTTCGTTGCACTGCGCGGCCCGCGCGTAATCGCCGGTGCGCAGGTAGATGTGGGACGGCATGTGGATCAGGTGCCCTGCGGAAAGTGGCATCGCCTCGATGCGCTGCGCGCTCGGAAGGGCCCATTCGGGGTGCGGGGAGGCCTCCATGGCATGGATGTAATAATGGTTCGCGCCGATGTGGAAGGGGTAGCGCCGCAGCACCGACTCGAGGAGTGTTACGATCTCCAGGGTTCCCGGCGCCGGGGTGCCATCCGCCGACCAGAGCTGCCAAGGGCGCAGGTCCATCAGGCTCTCCGCGTAGAGCGTAGCGGCATCCGGGTCGTCCGGGTAGCTTCGCGACAGCTCCCGCATCGCTTCCATGTACGCGCTGGCAAGCTGGTGCAGGTCTTCGTCGGGGTTGCCGGTGTAGCGCTTGGCGAGAGCGCGGATATAGGCCTGCTCCGGCTCGGAGGCCTTGGCTGACAGGGCCTGGGCCCGTTGTAGCGCAGCAAAGGCCGCTATCTGCCGGGGCGGGTCCGTGTCCAGGTTTATGTTGGGGCCGAGGGCGAGCGCGACCCCCCAGTGCGCCAGGGCAAACTCAGGATCGAGCCGCGCCGCCTCCTGAAAACAGCGTATCGCCTCATCGTGATTAAAGGCGTAGATGAAAAAGAGTCCCTGATCGAAGAGGTTACGGGCCTCGGGGGTGTGGCTGGAGACCGGGTGCTGCGGGCCTTGCACCCCGGTCGGGGGTGCCTCAGCCAATGCCGGCAGCGGCGCCGTGAGGCAGGACAAAAACAGGATTACAATAACGGATAGCAGTCTGGATTTCATGGGAGGGTTCCTCCTGCAGTGGGACCGCAGAACTCCCGGATAGGGAGTAACGGTGCAATGTAGGAAAAATCTAACATTAGGCGGGGGTTTTACAAGAGGAGTTAAGCTTTAATCCGGAGGTTTTACCTTGTAACCATACTCAATTGTCGGCTTGCCACTGCGTGCCCGCGAGGTTCGACTCAACCTGCGTCCATCTCCGGCTGGTCTTTTTCGAGGCGGTGACTCACCGCTCCCTTTTCTCTGCGCTGCAACTCAACGTTGTCCGGCTGAACCAAGCTGCCAGACGCATTGCATGCGTCTCCTTTGCCCGATGCCAGTCAGAGCAACCAGAGGGCGGCAGCGCTGAGACGCATGACATGCGTCTCTACTTGATGGTGTCGGTCTTTTTCACCCATTATTGACAAACCTGCCGATGGCCCGGTCGGTAACGGAGATGTGCTGGATGAGCCAACGGCTGATGAAGGTAGTCATGCTGCTAACCAGACGCTCGGTAGGTCCCCCAATCCTGAGGTGTTCCTTGATTTTGGCCACCTCGCTGACAAACTCGAGGTGCATTTTGCGATGCGGGAGGTAGTCGGGATAGGAAATACGCAGCATCAACTTCTCTTCGTCGTTGAAGTGGGTGATGGCATAGGCTTCGAGAAACCAGAACAGCCGGTGCACCGTGTCGCTATCGGCTTGCGACTGGCAGGCCTCCAGGAAGCTGTTGACCTTTTCGAAGAGAAGCTTGTGCTGGATATCGATTTCCAGTATGCCAATGGATAGATCTTCTTGCCACTCGATCAAAATTTCCCCCTCCTTCTTGTCAGCAAAGCCCAGTCACATCTGCACTGAACGTCTTTATTGTCAGCTGACACAGGTACTGTCACCCAACCCATCGTAGGTCGCGTTGAAGAATGAAACGCGCCAGCAATGTCGCATGATACTGGAACCTTACATTTCGCGAGTGAATCTGTCCAACTTGTAGGCTGCATCATCTGGCTCAGGCAGCGAAACTGTCGATCAAACGGTTAACTATACGGTGCGGTCTTATTCCCTCGATTAGATTCCGGTTCCTTACCAAGAACAAGCGTGGGTATGCAACTAAACTGTTTAAGTATCAGTCTATGGTCAGGGTCCTATATCATTTGCGGTACAGTGTCAAGGGATCACACTATGAGATGAGAATCGGGCTATTGGGTTAGACTAATATAATGGTGGCCAAGGTCATGCCGATCTTATGACTTGCAAAGGTTTTTAACAGCTGAGCTGTAAAAAAATTCACACGTCCAAAATGTTACAAGTATCGCCTAACTGTCTAAAATTCTGTGGGATTACAGTTGGCAGGCAATACCCTTGTAATAAAATGGACACCCGTCTTAATCCCTCATCCGGAAACCTCTGTTGGCAACCCTCTGATATTATGGCGAAGTCTCTCCTGGGCACCTTGGTATGCTTCTTGGTAGGGGATAGAAGACCAACTGAAGAGAGGGGGAAGCCTATGTTAAAACAATACAGCGTCCTGACCAAGTGTCTGGCGGAATTGAAATCGAGTGAACTGCCGATAATTGAAAAGTTGAAGATTGAAGTCCAGCTGATACAAACCAAGCGGATCCTGCTGGATTACCGGGTGGAACAAAAAATTACCGGTGTAGCCAGTTCAGAAAGGGACTTTAACGATCTGTATGAACAAATCCGTTATGCCTGCAACGCTGGTGGGATCGGCGGAGTGGATCTCGTCAAGGCGCATATCCATGAGATCAAGGACGGGCTGAACCAGGAGTCGCCTGGCAAGAACACCCTAGCGCAGCAGTTGTCCGATAACTTGAGGACTCAGCCCGCACTCCGCAAGCCGCTGTATAGTGTCAAGGATATGCTCTCCAGACAATAGCGGGTCTACCTCGGACAATCCCTGCCGGGACTATGGATGCACAGGTACCTGACCGGTGTATGCGCCGGGCGACGCCAAGACCGGAACCAGCCGTGTTCCCGGTCCTGCCGCCCCTTCGGCGAGCGCACCTCGGTGGCAGGCACCCTGCCGAATCTCCGGCTTCGCGAGCAAATCTTTTCCGCCTCCGCAGTCGTCACCTTATCTGTTGCGGCCAACCGCACACACACCTGTCAAACTCTTTCCAGATTTCGCGCCGAGCATCCCTATCCTGTTCCACCCCGCAAGGCACCCATTGGTTCATTCCAGGCGCTCCTTTAGGGCACCTTTTTGCCCTTCGCGCTGACGAAAGGTGTGAAGGGGCTTTTCAGCTCTCGCTTTTTCAGGTAAGGTCAGAAACTTGAGCGGTGCCGTCCCTGGCTCGTTCAAGTTCCAGCATCTATTGACCGTTTTTACGGCTTCACTTTGTATCGGAGGTACCCCATTGGCTCGCAAGGGTAAAGCAGTTAACAGACGTAAAACTTCTGGGGGAGGGGGGCCTCGCCGGCCCCTGCTCGCCCTGGTGCTGGTCGCAATCCTCATTGCTTCCTGCTTTTATCTGCTGGAGCGCACCCGGCGGGTCGCCCCGCCGGCGCACACGCCCATGCCCAGGGCCGCGCTCCCGATCCCGTATCTGAAGATTCCGCCTCGGCCCGCGCCGCATCAGGCGCAGCTCTCCAGCGCAGCCCTCCCCGTCCCGAAACCTCACGTCGCGCTCCTCCCGCATGCGGTCGGACCCGGCTCGGTTGCCATCATCATCGACGACATGGGGACGAGCCTCAAGGAGGCCGACGCGCTCCTCTCCATCGGTCTGCCGCTCACTTTCTCCGTTATCCCGAGTCTGGCGCACGCCAAGGGGGTGGCACAGGCCGCGCACGGAGCGGGTGCTGAGGTGATGATCCACATGCCGATGGAACCCGAGGGGTATCCCCGCCAGCCGATGGAGAAGGCCGGTCTGCTGCTGTCCATGGCGGACCCGGAGATCGCGGAGCGGGTGAACGGTTACTTCGGCCAGGTCCCCTTTGCCGTGGGGGCCAACAACCACATGGGGTCGCGTTTCACCCAGAATGCCGAGAAGATGGATGTGGTGCTCAAGGTGCTGCAGGCAAAGGGGGTGTTCTTCGTGGACTCCAAGACCTCGCCCGCCTCGGTCGGCTACGCGAGGGCGCGTGCCATGGGGCTGCGCTGCGCGTCGCGCCAGGTGTTTCTGGACAACGTGCAGGATGAGGTCCTGATAGGGAAGCAGTTGGCCCAGGTGGCGGCCATCGCGCGCAAGAAGGGGACTGCTATAGCGATCTGCCATCCCCATCCGGCGACCATCCGCGCCCTGAAAGCGATGCTGCCGCAGCTGGCCCGCGACGGCATCACCTTTGTGCACGTCTCCAGGCTGGTGCAAAGCGCAGGGTAAATCCCCATCCCCACCCCGGCCCTTCCCTTGAGGGGGAGGGGGCGTCCTTATGAGTTTCGCAAGGTGGCAGTAAAAAACGCCTTGAGGAACCATCTCCTCAAGGCGTAATGCAGCAGTCAAATAATGGGTGCTAAGAAGCTACAACTGTGCCGCGATGTGCTTTCTGAGCCGTGCCATCTCCCGGTAGTTCTCCTCCATGAGGATCGATTCGGGGTTTTCTCCGCTCACCGGATGCACCATCAGGAAGGCGTCGCGCAATTGCCCTTCGTAGCCGGCCAGGCCTCCCTGCACCAATCCGGAAAAACCGTCACGTTCCGGCAGTACCGCCAGCGGGTACTGCTTCTTCAGAAGGGAGGTCCCCCCCAGGTCGAAGCGGTGGAAATCGATACTCCCCGGGGCGTCGGGCCCTCCCGGGTTCAGTACGAAGACCGATTCGCGCGCGGTCTGGGCTATCATGAGCCTGGTGGGATCGTCCTCGGCAAGTTCCCGGTCTATCCGGAAGATGGCCTGGATCAGGAAGTTGGTGAAGCAGTCGGCTTCCAGGAAGCCGCTGGAAGCGCCGTCGGAGCTTTCGCAATAGTAGGAGACCTGGGAGCCTTGGACCAGTTCCTTGCCGCAGACCAGGCACTCACTCTTCAAGCCGGTGAGACGCGCAAAGTAAGCCTCCTTTTTGCGGGCGTCCTCCTCGGTGAGCCACTTGTCGAACAGCAGCGAGCGGGGCTCCTTGGTGCCCTGGTACTCGCCGATCGTGGTCTGTCCCAGCGCGGTGAACTGCCCGAAGACGTCGGTGCCGCGGCCGTGGGTCAGGATCGGGTAAATCCGGCCGTCCGGGTTGGTGTTGAGGCTCTCGACCTTGGGGCTCTTGGAGATGAAGGTGTCCGAGCAGCGGTAGCCGCGGTTGATGGCGAACGCCTTCAGGAGTGTCTTCTGGTCCTTGAAGAGCCCCTCGAACTTGATGCGTTCGTCGATCAGGCAGGGGATCAGGGAGAGGCTCTTGCGGTCCAGGCCGCGCTTGTCGAACAGCTCAAAGATGTTGCGGCAGTTGTCCATGCTCGCCATGTCCTTGATCGGTACCAGGACCCGGTCCGCGGCGTAGAGGGCGTTCTGGGTCATGACGTCGAGGTCCGGGCGGGTGTCGACGATGATGATCCCCGGGATGTTGGAGTTGGCCAGGAGGCGCGCCAGCACCATCGGTCCCTTGAGCGACCCTTTCAGGTCGGGGAGTGAGGTGGACGAGGGGATGAAGTTCACCCCGTACTGGCCGGTGTGCAAAAGTTCGCACCCCGGTGTCTCGAGCAGCAGGTCCGCGACGGTTCCGGAGAGCTTTTGCCCCTTGATGGAGAACATCTTGTCGACGGTGAAGTGGTTGTCGAAGGAGAAGATGGAGACCGAGAGGTTCTCGTCGAGCGCCTTCAGGAATATGGCGAGATTCGTTGCCAGAGTTGTCTTGCCCACCCCCCCTTTTTCGGAGGAGACGGTGATCACGTAAGGGTAATTTTTCATGGGGCGCATACTAGCATCGACACGCCGCGCCGGTCAACCGGTTTGACAGCGGGGAGCCGGGCGTGGTAGAAACGGCAGCAGGGAAAGAGTCTCAGAAGCGCGGCTGACGCCGGTCCGGCGCCGGGGAGTAATACCATGGAACTTTTCAAGGAGCGCCGGGTGCTGACGGTGAGCGCTCTTACCGCCTTGGTGCGCGGGGTGCTGGAGGAGAACTTCGACCAGGTCTGGGTTGAGGGGGAAATCTCCAACTTCGCCTCTCCGCAGTCGGGGCACTGCTATTTCACCCTGAAGGACGCCGGCGCCCAACTGCGCTGCGTCATGTTCCGGGGTGCGGCGCGTGCGCTCAAATTCACCCCCAAAGACGGCATGCGGGTGTTGACCCGCGGCAGGCTGACGCTCTTCGAGCCGCGCGGTGAATACCAGCTGGTGGCGGAATACCTGGAGCCCCAGGGGATCGGCGGGCTGCAGCTTGCCTTCATCCAGCTGAAGGAAAGGCTCGCCAAAGAGGGGCTCTTCTCGGAACTGCACAAAAAGGAGCTCCCCAAGCTCCCCCAGCGAATCGGGGTGGTTACCTCACCGACCGGCGCCGCCATCAGGGACATCCTGACCGTCCTCACCCGCCGCTTCGCCAATCTGGAGATCCTGATCGCCCCGGTGCGGGTGCAGGGGGAGGGGGCCGCCCAGGAGATCGCTGCGGCCATCGACGACCTGAACCGCCTGGGGGGGATTGACGTCATGATCGTCGGGCGCGGGGGCGGCTCCCTCGAGGACCTCTGGGCCTTCAACGAGGAGGTCGTGGCGCGCGCCATTCACGCTTCCGTCGTCCCGGTCATCTCGGCGGTCGGCCACGAGGTGGACTTCAGCATCGCCGATTTCGTCGCCGACCTGCGGGCCGCCACCCCCTCCGCCGCCGCGGAACTCGTGGTACGCAGCAAGAAGGAGCTCACCGCCGAGCTGGACGGCCTGACCCACCGGCTCGACCTTTCCCAGTTGCGGCGCTTCGAGCGCTGGCGCTCCGGCGTCGCGGCACTTTCCCGGGCGGTGACCGATCCCAGCCGGGTCCTCGGACATCTCTCCCAGAGGGTGGACGCTCTGGACGGGCGGCTCAGGCGCGAGGCCGAGCTGCTGATCGGGGGACAGGGCCAGGCGATCGCGATGCTCTCCGCGCGCCTGAACCGGCAAAGCCCGGTGCTCACCCTGAGACGGAACGAGGAGCGCCTGGGGACGCTCTCCCTGCGCCTGGACCATGCCCTGTCGCGTCGGCTCTCCGGCGCTGCCGAGAGCCTCAGGATCGCCTCGGGGACCTTGAACGCCGTCTCTCCCCTGGCCGTACTGGCGCGCGGCTACTCCATTGCACGCAAGCTCCCCGGGCGCACCGTTATCAGGGACAGCCGGGAGATCGCGGCCGGGGACCGGCTGGAACTGAGTCTCGCCGCCGGCTCGGCCCTATGCCGGGTGGAGGAAACGACAAGTTAAGGTCAAGGTTGAGGTTGAGGTTAAGAACGTTGCTTCACTCAAACTTCAACCTTAGCCTTGACCTGTTTTCAGGGTATCCTTACTCAACCTAAACCTTAACCTTGACCTGTTCTTAGCAGTCTGTATAATAATGTTCATTTTTCTTATGAGGTTGATCATGGCTGTAGAAAAGTTTGAAACCGCGCTGAAGAAGCTCGAGGATGTCGTAAAGAAGCTGGAGGGGGGGGAACTCTCACTGGAAGACTCTCTGAAGGCGTTCGAGGAAGGGGTGAAACAGTCGGCGTTCTGCTCCAAGAAGCTGAACGAGGCGGAGCGCCGCGTGGAACTCCTGCTGAAACAGCGCGACGGCAGCTTCGTTAAGAAACCCTTTGACGAAGTGGAGTAAGGGGAGTAACTCTCAGTAAAGGGCTAGGGGCTAGGGGCTAGGG
>Ga0209123_1001797_pt1 | contig 19872 bp, 28 predicted proteins | sample BarGraIncu00431A_FD_184500 | JGI IMG/M metagenome (GOLD analysis project Ga0209123, IMG submission 184500) | Arctic peat soil microbial communities from Barrow, Alaska, USA - Barrow Graham LP Incubations 004-31A (SPAdes) (version 2) | ecosystem: Environmental > Terrestrial > Soil > Wetlands >... | reverse complement strand
CGGGAATCTACTGACGAACGTCACCGTTAGAACAAATTATTTGAGGAAAGAACGATCATGAGTATGCCAATTTCAGGAATGCCCAGTGCGGGGATGACGCAAGCGATGTCGGGCGCGAGCATGCGGATGCCACCGGCACAAAAAATGGCGAATGTGTTCGCGAAAATTGACACCAACGGTTCTGGGACGATCACCAAGTCGCAGTTCGAACAGAGTTTTCAGAATCTCAAGATGCCTCAAGCCTTCAAAGCCATGGGGGCAGATGCGATCTTTGGCAAACTCGATCCAAACGGCACCGGTAGCGTCTCCAAGCAGGATTTTGTCAACGGAATGAAGTCTTTAATGACGCAGGTTCGCCAGAGCGGTAGCAGTGCGGCTCAAAGCACTTTGCAGTCTGGATCGACACCCGCACAAACGCTGACTTACAGTCTCCAATCACTGGAGTCACTGGGCAATCAATCGTCCTTGGCAAGTGGGTCGCTGATCAATACCGCTGTCTGACCAGATATGAGCGCTTTCTCGCTCGCAGCATCCATCAAATAACCATCGTCAAGCGCAGAACAAGTTACCTCCGCGTCTTCCCGTATCCTCTGCCCAGACATGCGCCACTCCCAGGCTTTCCAGCCATGGGATGGCATCCCGCCCTTTGAGCATGGCCATCGTGGCTATGCTGCCAGCTACCAGGCAATGGTCGGCCATCACACTGACCGATGACAAACCGCGTACCGGCCAACCATTCGTTGGGTTGAGAATGTGGCAATAGCGTTTTCCCGCCACCTCGATGTAGCGTTCGTAATCTCCGCTGCTCGCAATCGCCCCTTTTCCTACCTCAACTACCGTCATCGTAGTTTCCGGATGGGCCGGGTCCCGGATGCCGACGCGCCAAGGAGACCCGTCGGGATGAGGGCCGATGATCCGGATGTCACCCCCGAGGTCCACTAGACCATATTCAATACCATTGCTCAGGCACAAGTCGGCAACCCGGTCGGCTGCATATTCCTTGCCAATACCCCCGAAATCAAGCCTCATGCCGGGAAGAGGAAATTGCAGGAAAGGTCGCTTCCATAGAATTTTTTCCAGTCCGACCCTTGGCAGCAACGCATCGACGTGGCTTTGCTTGGGCAAACGATTCGAAGAGAAATCCCAAGCTTGGTAAAGGATGCCTGCGCTGATATCGAACAGTCCTGCGCTTTTTCTGTAGCAAGCATAAGCGTAATCAATCAGGCCAGCGGTTTCTTCATCGACTTCAAGTATGCCCCCCTGCGCGGCCGTACGGTTGATCTCGGTAAGAAAGCTATCGGGGCGAAAGCGTGAGTAGCGCTGTTCAATGCGGATCACTTCAGCAATCACCGCTTGTGCCATCTCTTCAGCAACTGCCGACCTCTGTGCATAGAGGTGAAGCAGGCATTCGGTGCCCATCGCGAAAAATGGGAAGCTGAAAAAATCGGACATGGTTTGCTAATGTCAATCCAGGTAAAGAGAACCCAGCTACAGCCTGGTTCTGAATGTTGTTTAGGGGGCTTGAACCTTATAGCCGAGGTTTTTGACGAGGGGCCTTGCTCTCGACGAGAGCCCCGCCGAAACAATGCCGCCATCAATCTCAAGGAATGATTGGCGGCAAGTATTGATCCGCAATGCGTTGCTGGTCTGGAGTCAGAATCGCGTAGAGTTTCTTGACCGAATCGTTCAGGGACTCCATCCTTGCATAGCGATTTTGTGCCTCACTGAGGCGAAATTGCATTGATTGCAAAGCCGATTGTTCACCCGTTGCAGTTCCCATCCGACCTCTGAAGGCCTCTTCTGCCCACGCTCGAGCCCTTGCCTGAAAATCATCCCAAGTGCTGGATTGCTCCGGTGTAATCAGAAGCCTCATGCGCAGGTCATAGAGCTTGTCTACCATTTGATTGATGCGCGCTATGGGCGTTGACGTCGCGCTCCCCGTGTTTGACACGTTGGACGTATTTTCACTCCGGTTGCGGCGACCTCCACCCATGCTCCCCATGCCGCTGCCTCCGTACTGGGCGAAGCTTGTAGCGCTGCAGGCAGCGAGCAATGACACAACCAAAAGTTTTTGAGTGAAACGTTTCATGGTTTATTTTGGAATAACGAGGGGTCTGGTAACGGATGGCGATCATGTTGGGCCAGTCAAACGAGCAACACACTGCCTGAGCGTATTAGACCGCTCCACGTTTAAAGGCCCCGCTACACAGCGGTAAAGAACCGTAAAGTGAATCGCACCCCTGCAAAACGTATCCGACGCTGCTGTACCTGTCCCCACCAACATCCCCGACCATCTCGCAGCTCCGGCTCTCCGTTCAGGCCAAGCCTAACCCAGGATTGCGTAGTCCTCCCAAAAATGCATCAGTTCCGATTCAAACCCAAGTAGTGTCCTAAGTTTCTTTCCCGAAGGTGAATGGTCGTTGATTGCATGTAGAGCGCAATTGATTTAGACTTATTTTTCGCAGTTAATGGAACGCAGACGACGGCAGACCCACAGCAACTGATAAGAACATTACGTCACTCGCGGCATGGAAGGAAACAAAATGGCACGAACTCTGGCTCAAATTGAGCAGCAAATTGAGAAGCTGCAACAAGAGGCTGAAAAAGTTAAGGCTAAGGAAGTGGCTGGCGTCATTGACCGCATCAAAGCCGCAATTGATTTCTACTCATTGACGCCAAACGACTTGTTTGCGACCAAAGGTAGGTCACCTGGAAGACCCCCAAAGGCCAGCGTCGGAAAAGCAAGAAAGCCTGCCAAAAAATCGGCGACTGCAATCAAATTCAAAGACGAAGTCAGTGGTAAGACCTGGACCGGCCACGGCAGACGTCCCGACTGGTTCATTCAGGCTATCGAATCTGGGAAAACTCCCGAGGACTTGGCAGTTAAGCTGTAGGTCGACACCGGGCTTAGCGACTTCGACTATTCGTGGACGGGGGGCGTTCCGCTGATCATGATTCGCTCTGAGGTTGTGGTGGGGATATCGCTGCGGCCCCCAACACCCTGTCAAAGGTGTGTCACGGACCGCTTCAGACACATTGGAGTCATTGGATTTGCCAAACGGCCAGCCAGTTAGCCGACATTGGGTGTTCCCTCCGCCTCCCGAAAATGAACACCCCTGTTATCAGGGCGTGAAGCCTGTTTCTTTCGCTTTGAGAATTTCACCGCGTAGGTGCTTTTTTGCTCGGTTTGATCGCGCTGCCGCTGGCATATCGAAAGCGGGTCCAGTTTCCGCCCTTGCGGGGCTATCATGGGGCGGGCCCCATACCCCATTTGAAGCAATTGCAGGCCTCGCATTGTTCGATAGATGGGACTTAAAAATATCGAAATCTTCGGAGACATAAAAATGGATTGGGTCATCGCGGTTTTGCTTGCAATGTGTTTGTACGAACTGTGGAAAATTCAGATTTCGTTGGAAAGTATGGGGAGGCAACCATCCTTAAACCCCACGGTGCACGTTACAGATCCCGCGTCGGAGTCTTACATAGACATATTGCAAGCCCAAACACAACTGCTTGAGAAAATACTTGAAAAGCAAAAATCGCTCATTGAGATTCAGGAAAACACAAGCACAACGGGCGTTCTGAATGATCAGCTTTATCACATTGGCGAGAAGATCGCGAACGTTGGAGCACGTGTTACCGAGCTTGAACGTTATTTGCTTGTCATTGATTCAAGCATTGTCCGAATGTCGGACAAGCTTGGTGAACGTTAGCCGTAGAGCTTGTGGCGTATTTGCCATCGTCCATCAGGATCGCTGTAGAGAAGGGTACCGCAATGTCTGAAGCGATTCTTTCTCTTCATCGCTACTTCATATGGGCCAATCGGATGCGCACGCATTTTGACGAATTGCTGCAACCCGGTGTCTTCACAACGCCCCAGGGGGAAATTGAAAGCCGACTCTACATGAGCTATTGGTATGGGGGGTTATATGTTGTCGCTGAAGGATGGAAGGAGCTCCATCTTTCGGATACCAAGATCGACGATCTTCTCAATTCACCCAATCTTTCTCTTCTTCGTCGCTATCGCAATGGTAGTTTTCATTTTCAGAAAATCTACAACGATCAGAGATTTACCGAACTCATAGAAGGCGGCACAAACGTAGTCGCCTGGGTGAGAGAGCTAAATCAAGAATTCGGTCGTTACTTCCTTGAGTTGCGTCGATCCCCGCATCCCTGAATAAACGGATACAAATCAAATGACAGTTCACCTTTTTAAACTTGATAGCCACCCGAATCAAATCGCGGTAAGTAAGAGCGATTCGTTCATCGATGATGGAAAGTTCTTTCTGGACTTCAGTCGTCCGATTGGAAAGCTCCGGTGGTTCGGTGTACTAAACCGATGGTTCGGCTTTACAGTCTGTCTGCTTGTTCCGGTGGTCCACCAAGACCAGACCCTCAGCGAGTTAACGATAGGCATCCACCGCAGCGATCCCCGCTTCGCCGAAATGCGAGCTATTTGGAAGGCGCACTACCCGTCGAGGAAGATTCCGCCGACCACGGAAGCTGGTGGGATAAAGATTGTTGCGGACTTCGCCGCGCAATTTCCGAATGACTGCTGACTGCCGCGCTTCGCCTAGCATAGCCAATAGTAACTTGACGAGCGCGCTTCCTGCGTGGGCACCAGCGCATATGAATCGCAGGAGGTGATCCCATGAAACACAGGAAGCTATACGTGATCGGCAACGGCTTCGACCTTTGGCACGGCATTCCGTCCAGCTTGGACAAGTTCAAGCAGTACGTCCAAGCCACTGACCACGACGTTTACCGAGAAGTCGAGGAGTACCTCCCCACCCAGGAAGACTGGACCGACCTGGAGCGAGCTCTGGCAGATATGGACGTGGACGCGCTGATCGACAATCTGGGGCATTTCATGGTCTCGTATGGTGCTGAAGACTGGAGTGATGCGGGGCATCACGATTTTCAATACGAAGTGAAGAACACCGTCGAGCGCCTTTCGACCGGCCTGCGGCTGAGGTTCTCTGAGTGGATCCGGAAGCTACCGATCCCCACCCCAGCAACAGCTCAGAAGCGGCTCGCGACGCTGGATACCGATGCGGTGTTCTTCACTTTCAACTACACCAGCACGCTGAGCTCACTGTACGAAGTGCCTACAGAGCGAGTCCTGTTTATCCACGGCTGCGCTGATCTGACAGACGATGACCTTGTGCTGGGCCACGCCTGGCATCCGCAGACCCGAAAGTTGCTGAACGATCGCCCCGACATCGAGGATATCGACACGCGCTTGATGGACGCCAACGACACCATAGACGGCTACTTCTCTGCGACATTCAAGCGCTCGGACGACCTCATCGCGCAGCACAGGGGCTTCTTTGATGCCTTGACCGACATCGAGCAAGTGATCGTGCTGGGGCACTCACTGTCAGATGTCGATGCGGCCTATTTCATGGCCCTGCTAGAGCAGCGCAGCGTGGCGGAAGCCGCTTGGCTCATCGCATGCCGCTCCCCGGAGGAATGGCCCGAAAAGCAATCGCGGCTCACGAACCTGGGTGTCAATCCCAGCAAGACTCTCCCGGTTGCCTGGGACAACGACTGGCCTCTAATCTCATAGAACTGGCCTGCCAGAAAGCGGGTACTGGCGGACGTCGGGTAACGCTGCACTGCTGAATTGCATCACGCTACTTACCCGGCATTAAATTTTGACGGTCGGCTTCGGAGGAAGTCGGCTGGCTCCAGCAGACTGCAAGCTGCCGGTCAACGTTGATTGGCCAAGGATTGCTGCCGACCCAAAGCAGGCGTTATGTGCGGGAATGTGCTTCCAGATCGCCACTTGAGCGGGGCACGCGTTATGCGGGCGAGAGCGATCGCAAGTAGTCACGACCTTCAGCGAGCCATCTGAGGAAGTCACGTGAGTCGTCGTAGTAGTTCTTATACGTGGAGCGAATTTCTTCGCTCGTACTGCTGGGAACATAAACGACGTCAGCCGCAGGCTGAGACTTCTCGAGATCGAACAATTTGTTCAATGCTTCACCCGGCGTGTTGAAGCCAAGAAGTTCCAACTGTGTGCCCTCCCGAAATAGTATGAATTCAGTTTCATGCTTCCCGTTGACACCCTTCATAGCTACCTGAAGCCCCGCTAGCTTGAGGGTCAGGTTCAGCTCCGCATCCAACTTATTGAAGAGCTCAACTACCTCTTGCGGTTCAAGTTTGCTGTGAGGCCCAGGACACCCCTCGAAAGAACGAGCAAGAATCTCACTGGCCAAAGCCATCGCCTCAACATAGCGCGAGTCACCACGATGGAATTTTGGCTCGCTCGCGCCTTTAGTAATGTGCGCAATAATTTCGTTGGTTGTGGACCAGGCGTTTTGGACCTCGGTGCGGTACTGAATCTCGATACGCAGTCCCCTCAGATGCTGGCCCTCATGCGAAGATACGTTGTAATCGTAAACATCATGGATGCCGCGATAGCCATCAGGCTTTGGGTTCTTGATGTACTCGTACTTATCTATATCGCTCTTGAGAACATGGTCGAACCGAGCGGCGTGCATGCTGCTTCGGAATGCGTAGACTGCCTCAACGTCTGGGCAGATTACTCGGCACCCGGCAACGTCATCCATCCGCGCTAAGGCCATGCCAGGCTCCCGCTGGAGCTTGTCAAAGATCGTCGTCTTGCGCTTGTGCCGCTGGATCACCTTAGCGCCGAAGTCTTTTGCTCGATTCCGAAGCAATGCCTGGAACGTGTTGATCACGTTGGAATGGGCGGCTCGCCACTCCTCAATGATTTGGTGATCCTCCGAGGTCGCACTGCCGGTCCGTACTGCCTCCCCAGCCGCATTCACGCGTTTCTTGGAGCCGCCTGGAAATTCGATCTGCATGAGCCAGATTCTCGTTCATATCGGAGAGATGCCCGCATTTGTCAAAAACTGGATTTGCCGCAGACTCGCACCTATGTCGGCTTTCGCAAAGCTGCCGCTGCCTCCGTACTGGGCAAAGCTTGTAACGCTGCAGGCAGCGAGCAATGACGCAACTAAAAGTTTTTGAGTGAAGCGTTTCATGGTTTATTTTGGAATAACGAGGGGTCTGCCAACGGATGGCGATCATGTTGGGCCAGTCAAACTGGGCAACACACTGCCTGAGCGTATTAGACGGTTCTACGCTTAAAGATGCCGCTACACGGTGGTAAAGAACCGTAAAGTGAATCAAGCCCAGGCAAAACGTATCTGACGCTGCTGTACCTGTCCCCACCAACATCCCCGACCCTCTCGCAGCCCCAGTCCACGTTCATTCCAGGCTCAATCCAAGAATGGCGTGGTCCGGTCAAAAAAGCTATCCCACTGTCGCGATGTTTTTTCTATAGCTGCCAACGAAATCTAGAATGGATTGCACTTCAGTGATAGTGGTATCGAACCATTCGACCCCAGGTGCATTCTCCCGCCATTTTCCCCGCGCCTTCAACACGTTATGTGCGGCAAGTTCGGTTGGACCGACACGATTCACTTGCCACCGTCCAAGAATGACAGGGTTGTCGAACGAGGCTGATCCCTTGCATTGTTGCGCGACACGACCCTCCACATCGCTGATGGTTTTACCAATCTTTATAGGGAAAGGTTCATTAGTGCGAACCAATGCAGGGAAGCTGAATGCATAAATCCAACCCTCAAATTCAGCGGCCTCTTCATCGCCGTCAGCGAGTGCTGATTCCTCTAGTTCAACGTCAGAGATATCTTCTGCAGTCTTTGAACGGTAAATACCTTCGCCAATCCTGATAAAAATATCCTGCTCTTTGGCTATGAATGAGACAAAGAACTTCACGATAGAGTGGATTGGCTCCAAACGCTCAGATTGCGCTTTTTTAACCCGAACCTGTTGCTGATCAGGGGGCAGGTACTTATCAATGACACGCTGTGCAAGATCGGTGAGCCTAAATTCGGCGCCACTGGTTACTTCAGACATTAGCTGAACTTCTGGAAGAACGGTGTAACGCCCGAATTTGTAGCAAAAAGATCGAGTAGCCTCGAATTGGAGTTCCATATTGGGTCAGGCCTCAGTGTTTGGAGGTGCCATGTTACCGGCAAGGTCGATCTCATCCTTCCAATCGTCCGCTGACGGCACCTACTCGACGGCCACCAAACATCCGCGAATGTCTGGCTTCAGTCATTCACGGACGGCCCTTGTACATCAACAAAGCAGCGTAATGCCACAAGCTCCACACGCCGCTCACATCACTCGTCTGCCACCGCGTTTTTCAATGGCAAAGGCCGCTGTCGGGCAAGGTGAGAAGGTCAAGGGTGGGGCTGGGAACGGTCGGTCGGGTTTCTGAAAAGCAGATGTTCAACGTCGGACGTTGCCGATCACTGTAGGTCGAAGGCTGAAGCGAACCCAACAGCGCAGGTGTTGGTCGGTCTGATTGGCGGACTTGTTAGCGATCATGTGAGATTCACCATGCGTTGACGCTCTTGGGCAGCCTTCACTATTTTCTCCTGATCGCTCGGAAGGGGTTCAACAAAAATCTCTATGCCAAACGCTCTGGCCGCTTCTGCTGTCCATGATGATCCTTGCAAGAACGCAGCGGCTTCAGCGTTACCAAAGCACATGATCTTGCGCCAACCTGGGCCAAGCTTCTTCTCAATGAATGCCAACTTCAATATGTCAGCTCTGACCTTGTGAAGTTGGGCCCCTTTGAGTACTCCAACGCGGGCATAAGCCTCAACAACCACTTTATTCTCGGGATCAATGCCGTCGGGTCGCACACCTATACCCAAAGTGGAGCCAGCGACGAAATGAAGGTCAAACTTTACCTCGATGGCTCTCAGTATGTGGCTTTCCGCCGCCTGTTGTTCGCTTGAATCGGACTTGTGCAATGCCATCATTCAGATCGCTAACATGTTGTATTTTCGATTTCCACCGGATCACAGTTAATCATCAATGGTCGCAAGCTCGTCACTGTAAGTCAATGCGAAGACCACAATAGCAATGGGCACGCAGAATCTCGGTCAGGACGCATTCTCGCAGTCCGTTTTCCCCGTCAAGCGCTGCTCACTCATGTTCACCTTGATTGCGTGGAATGTGTTCCAGGATCAACTTCGCTCTGCCAATTTTGTGTCGATTTCTGTAGCGAACACCTCAATCTTCTGGCAGAGTTCACGAATTTCGTCAGCTGTGACCGATATCGGTTTGCCAGACTTGTCGTAGCCGCTTCGGTGGACGATGTCATGGCGTTTGACAAGCGCGTCATCAAACGGTTTGAAGCTGGGAGGTTGTATACGGAGCCCAGACTTGAACAGCGGCACAACCTTATCCCACCGGTGCCAAACGAGGTTTTGGAGGTAGCCTTTGACTAGTTCCTTCAAGCCTTCATGCCTTCCGAATATTTCGCCAAGCTTCATCGGTTGATCCCGCAGGGCCGGGATACTAGTCACGATATTGCGAAAAGCATCCTCTTCATGCTCAACGCAGTAGTCCACGGTCTCCCAGAGAAACGCTTCGAAAGCTGCGATAGCAGCACTGAAAACCAGCTTCTGGGCTAATAACTTTGCTGTCTCATCACCTTCCAGTGTCAGTACGCGTTGAGCGTGCTGCAATCGTTCTTTGAGTTTGTCTAGCGGCTCATTGCGTCTCAGGAATTGAAGGTCGAACCGTTCGTCATAGTCGAAGTCGTCAGGTGGGTCATTCTGGATTGGAGCCCATTTGTCACCAATTTCGCTATGCATATCATCGATAACTTTCTGGATGATGTCGTCGTCTACGATGCCGGAGAAGCGCTCCGGCAAAACAACGGCGGGATCATAGGGCCCGCCGTTGACGAAGAAGTAGCCGCCTTCCTGTCCGTTGAAAGGCGTTTCGTGGGCGGGGTCACAATAACGTGCATGGAACCATGCACTCACCGCGTTGAGCTGATCCTCGTTGCTGGCAGACTGAAGCCAGAGATTGTCTGGGTTAAATGGGCCATCAACGTTAAAGATGTCAAATGCCTCAGGAGGCAAGTTGGCCAACTCATCGTTGGCCTCTATACGGTCGTTCCATCCCATGTACGATTCCTCTCAACTTTCTTGCTGCGTTATCCCGAGATGCGTCGGTGAACCTTAAATTTACCAGTGGAGTATCGAACATTTACGCGCTGACGATGCCACTCCCATCACATGTGCAGCTTTCTCGCATGCAGTTTACTGACTTGTGTGCTGCACCACACCGACTGCTCATGCTGCGTTGGAATCACGCGCAGTCCAAACCGCGACCGATCCGAGTAGGACCGATGCCATCCTTCCCGTCAACCGAAAATGACCAAGCAAAACCCACGTAAAAAGAACCCAGCTATAGCCAGTACCCGACGTTCACCGGAACCGCATATAACCGGCAATTCGTGAAGCCTCCCTTTTTGCAGCGTTCAACCGCTTCCGCTGCCACCGCCTCGTTAGTCAGCGACTTACGACCCCACACACCGCCCCAATGTCCACCATCTCCAACCGCGAACGCTTTGGGATATGGTTTCTGCTCGTATTCTGCGAACGCTCGTATTGCATTGCCTTGCAGGGACGATGACGCATTCCCAGTGCTGTGCGGCAACTCATTGCCGATCCGTTGCAGAATGTCTTGCGTCCAATCGGCCGCGGTGATATTCATGACGACGGCGCGTTTAGAGATCACCTCGACTCGCGTTTGGCTGTCCCCTTCGCGAGTGATGCGCAGTGCCACCTCCCCCCAGCAATTGTGAAAGTCGCTTGAAGACACAACTCGATCTTTCGGATTTGCGAACTGCTTGCTCAAAACCGGTCATTTGCTTTTGCAAGTTGAGTGTCAGCATTTCCGCAGAGGCGCGATCCGAAGCAGCTAGTCGCAAATGTGTTCCTCAAATAATCAGCCACTCACTGCGGGTCCACCTGTTCCCGTCTGGCCGAAATGGCGCTGGCGACAATTTTTCTTAATGCCCTCGCGTTCTTTTTTCTGAAAACAAGATATGAATAAGCTCATAATAGACTGTAGACAGAGCTAGATTAGATGGCTATAATTGCCAAATTCAGTAATAAAGAGGTCGGTATGAGTGAAATTTCTGTCGTTGAGTTTGAAGCAAAGGTTCTGGAAAAGGAAGAAATTGTCATTAGAATACGTGCGCCGGTAGGTAGGAAGGTCTCCGATTACGCGTATGAAAGAAAGGCGGCTGGTAGTCAATCTATTGCAGATTGGCTGGAGGGTCGAATTAAGCCTCTAATAGGCGCTCATGAAGTCACAGTTGTTGACGGCGCCTACACCACGCCTCATGGCCGCACCAAGCTTGATCGGCTTAGAAGCAGTTATGAGAAATAACGCCCTACTCTGTTTGTGAGTGACTCTTAGACCTGCGGTGATTTGGCCAAGTGCAAACAGTTGCCCAGACCGGAGGCACGTTGTGCAAACGCCCAGTCCTATTCAGATTGAACCCGCAGGTTTCAACGTTTAAATTAGACATGAATAAGACAATAACCGCTAAGATTTATTGGGACAATGATGATTCGTGTCCTCAGAGTGGAAGGGCCTATGTTGTCTCTACTGAGACGCAATTCAATGTCACTTTTTACAGTTCTTACCCGGCATTTTCAGACGAATATTCCGGTTCTTTTGTTTTGAAAAAGGTCATTACTCCACAATCGGTTAGAGGTACATCCAGTCATAATTTAACAAACCAACCTTCCGGGTATTCCTATTCATTGGATGGCCATTTTGAGAACGATAGATACGATAATTTCTTTGGAAAATGGATTGAGGAAAAGAACGGTGGTGGTGATACGGTCGAATATGACTTCGAGTTAACATTGATTCATTAGTGGGCCAAGTCGTTATGGATCGCCGGTATTTCTTGAAAGGAATTGGAGTTGGAGCTGTCGGACTGAGTCCCCCTCTCACTCTATCGTCGACAAAGTCATGCAAGGTCATTGGAATCGGTGATGCTGGCTGCAATTTTGTCCTATCTGCTTCACGGTCTTCTCTCGTTTTCGAGAGTTCCGAAATGATCCCGGAGTTCATTTGCATCAATCTCGGCCTTGATATTTTGAGGGAGGTCGATGTCTCCAATAGGAACGATCCTGCCAGGTCACAGATAAAGGCCTTGTCGCTCTGCGATCGGGTAAGTGCAGCAGGCCGAGTCAATCGCGGACGTGCCGCCGCCCTGCAAAATTGCGTTGCCTTAAAGGCCGTGCTGGCTAATACAGATGTGGTCTTTCTAGTGGCTGGGTTGGGAGGGGGTACTGGCAGCGGTGTTACACCGATCCTGGCCAGTTTGGCGCGTGAATCTGGAGCGTTAACTGTTGCGGCTGTTGTGATGCCTTTTGAGTTCGAGGGTGAACCGCGAAACCAAACAGCTAAAACGGCGATCAGCCACTTGAACCATGAAGCCGACTTGGTGCTGCGTTTTTCCAATCAGGAATTGATGGATATTGCCGGTGACGACATCAGTCAGGAAGATTTTTTCGCGAGTCAAAATCAGCGTATGGCAGCTTCCCTGCGAAACCTACTGAATGGCACCAGCGATGCGACAAGAGCTTGACGGCTTACTTTGCCAGCGTTACCCCGACATATTCCGTGACCGTCACGGCGATAGGGCAGAGACCGGTATGTGTTGGGGTTTCTGTTGTGGTGATGGCTGGTTTGGCATCATCAATGATCTTTGCGCGGAGATCACCAGCCAAGTGCAAGCCGGCACGATGCCGCCGGTGGTCGCAAGCCAAGTCAAAGAGAAATCGGGCTACCTGCGCTTTTTTATTCGTGACCATTTCAAAGGCGACCTAAATCCAGAAGCCCATCGTTTGATTGACCTCGCTCAGAAAAAGGCAGAGCGCACTTGCGAGCAATGCGCCGCACCAGTCGAAATGACTGAAGCCCAAAGGTGGTCTGCTATTGCATGCAACATCAGGCACTTTTTTCCTAGTTGCGTGAAGTGAACCCACGCCTCTTGCTCTTGGCCATCGCCCTTACCGGCTTAGGCTTGACCTCACCAGCAGACGCTCGAATCAAACGTAGCCAGAGTGCCAAAGTCGAATTCAAGTATCAACATCCATGCCCGTCCACGGGAGCACGCAAAGGCCCATGCAAAGGTTACGTGATTGATCATGTAAAACCATTGGCTTGCGGCGGTGCGGACAGACCAGAGAACATGCAATGGCAGACCATCGCTGATGGCAAGGCGAAGGACAGGTGGGAGCGCAAGGGATGTGGGAAGTGACTGCTGCTAAATCTGGTGCGATTTCAATTAAAACCGACTACCTGTAACGCGATGATGTTGCCAATGACGTCTGTAGAGACATTGCCGACTTTCGGCGACGGCAGATGGGCGTTGGTAGCGAGCCAAAAATCGTCGCCCACCCATTCATGTCCGACTTCTGGGTGATGGTGCGAACGCGGATTGGCAGTTAACATGGGGCGCTTTGAGCGATAGATCCATTCAGCAACTCAAGCCGATGGATAAACCGTTCAAGAAAACGGATGGCAATGGGCTTTATTGTCACAATTGGCCGCATTGCTACGATGTGAGCTTCCCAAAGTTTGTCCGATTAACGTGTTGTGATTTGGGCACGACATCATCAAAGGTTCAATGTTGCCTATGTTGAAAGCAATTAATTTCAAATTGGATCTTGCGAAAACCACCTTGGCTGTACTGACTACAGTTATTTTCCCAGTAGCTCATGCCGACTCTATCGGCAATATTAACTGTGGGAACGAAATACGGCAGGGTGAGCAGATCGTCTGTGATTACGCAATTATTGGGAACAAATACAAGAAGCTATTTGACTCCCAATTCAGCAATGGCCGTAACGCGGATCTCGCGGTAGATGTTCATAGAGAAGTCTCAGAGTGTGGAAATTTACAATGTGTTGAAGCGGTCATAGACCGGCAGATGGCCTCACCCATAAATGACCAGGCTCAGATGGAGTCGACTAAAAGTGACGATGGAGCATCGGTTGCTCCAGTAACCGCAAATGACAGCCGATCAGTTGAACAAAATCCACTGACATCTGTGACAAATGAAGAACCAAAGAAGTTTGACCGACTAGACCTAGCGTCTTATGCGGTTCTCGCCTTCGCTATCGTATGGATTCTCATCAAAAAGATGAATAAGCACACGAAGGCCGCCCCTGTTTCTAAAAAAGCTAGATTGCTTGACATGATTCCTGGTGATGAGCGATGGGAGGACAAAAGAAAAGGTGGACATACGTCTAGTTACCGGGGGGTGAATGTCAAAGGTGGCCTTCTACCAAAGCAGGCTCTGATCGGCGGGGCAAATGTAGAAGTCTACTTTGATGGCGAATGCCCTCAATGGCATAGCGTTAATGGCTCGATAACCGTTTATAAAACTGACGGAAATCTTCAGGCTTTCTTCCGGGGCAAGAGTGACGATAAAGATATCAATTTCTTGGGAGATATTGTCGATCTGTATCACGTTGATCCGTAACCTTCCAGGTAATGAACATAGACGATATTTACGGGGTGCAATAAGTGAAAAATGAACTGGAAGCTGCATGGCAGGACGTCGTTCAGGCGTATCGGTCATCGCGTATTAATTCTGAACGATCAATGCAGGCTGTTCTTTACAAAAGTCTCTCAGCCAAGTTAAGCTCGGAACATGTTATTTTGTGTGAACCGAGCATTAACTTGGCAGGAGGAGCCGTACTTCCTGATCTGATCGTGGCATCAGGGAATCTTGTTCAAGCTGTGCTCGAATTGAAATTCGTGCCGTACCATTACCCCACCATCGAAGACCTGGATAAGCTCACCAAATATGGAGCATCAAAGGCTTCATTTCCTTTGTTGATCAACCCTGACACGGGTGCTTTTTCAGAGCAATTGTTTACCTTTTCACCAGATTGCTTGCTTGTGTTTGCCGTCATTGGGCAACATGATTCAAAAGCATTCGATCAAGACTACATCCAGGTAAAGATGGCTTCTTTGGAGCCCCGCTTTGTTCACCTGTGCTTAAAAGTGGCACCGCAAATCTGAACAACGTGAAGTTATATGAAAAACACGTTCTGCAAGTTAACGCTCTGGGTTCCTTGGCTTGATCGCAAAGGGCTTGACTTGTCTGCGGCTGAGATATAAATACTGGGCCGCTTTGTCAAAGCAAAGCCATTTACGCCTGGACAAACGTAGTTACCAGCCTTCTCGTACGTTCACGGAGCGAGCATTCACGCAAGGTGTCTGCCAGAGACTCCAGATTCGGTATGCCAAAGATCACTACAGTTGGAAAACTGGTGTCTGAAGAGCGAAGGTGCAGGAGGCATTGACCTGCAAGTCGCATTCCCAGCGGCTTGAGAAAATCGAAGTGATCAATGCGAAATAGTTCAACACTTTCCTTCGACTTGGAGAGAATGCCCCGTTCAATTCTGACTCGCTGTGTTGTGATCTCGTAGGTTGTAGAGATGCTTCGGATCCAGTAGAAGAGGTAGGCGATGCCGAGAGTGAAAATGATGGGCATCCATTGCCAGAAGTTATTGATAATTGCTGGATGACCAGTGAACACGGTCTTTTCGAGCTCTGCCTCTTTCATGGCTGAGTAGGCGGCCAGATCGGTATTGCAGAACCGGCACTTGATCGCCACCGCCTTAATAGTTTCTCCGCATACAGGACATGGTTTTGTTTCGTCACTCATATGCCCATCGTCCCTTTCGTGCGACCTCGCAAAATCGCCTGAAATGTATTGAGAACACCTCTATGGGCAGCAGGCCATTCATCAATGACGTGTAGATCCTCTTGGGTGGCTCTTCCAGCGCGAACATTGTCACCCGCTCGGTTCACACGAGACTTCGAACCACTTGGATATGACCCTTTGGGAAAGTTTGTCACGAAATTTTCCTTCGATGTCGAATGCGATGTTACGTTATACCCCACGAGTCGAATTTGCGAATTTCCGAGTCAACTTTACCCTCCCTCCTTGGTATAAGAAAAGTACCAACAACCAAGGAGCCTTCCCCATGCCACCCGCTGCAATCCAAGTTCTCAAAGCTGTTATTTCGGCTGTAGCCTCTGCTGTCGTTGCCATCCTGGCATCCAGCACGTCCAGTCAACCGAATGACAACGGTAAGTAAGTCCGTCAACCCTTCTCCCGTCCCCGCTAGCCATTCGGCCTAGCAACTCCCCCAAACCCACGACCCATCCCACAACAGGTTTCTCTGCCTGGCGGGATTACTTCGTCTTCAAAAAAGGAAATCAACATGGCACATCTCGTTCAAACAATGGCCTATACCGGTGAAACACCCTGGCATCAGCTGGGCAATCAACTCCCTCCAAAGCAATCGCTGGATGTCTGGGCCGAAAAGGCTGGCATGGACTGGAACATCTGCGAAACGCCAGTCCGGTACATGACGGAGCAAGCCGGTTCACTCGGCTCCATCATGTCGTTCAATGACCAGAAGGTGCTGTACCGCAGCGACACCAAAGCAGCCCTGTCTGTTGTCAGTGGCCGTTATCAAGTCGTCCAACCCAAAGCCGTTCTGGAGTTTTACCGGGACCTCACCGAAATTTCAGGCTTCGAGCTTGAAACGGCAGGCGTGCTCAAGGAAGGTAAAAAGTTCTGGGCTTTGGCACGCACCGGAAAGGAAGCCACGCTCAAAGGCAACGATGTCGTCAAAGGCTACATCCTTTTGGCCACGTCCTGCGATGGCACTCTCGCCACGACTGCCACGCCAACGACTATCCGGGTGGTCTGCAATAACACTTTGGCCATTGCTTTGAACGGTGCCAGTAGCGCGATCAAAGTGCCACACAGCACCAGCTTCGATCCACAGGCGGTGAAGAAACAACTCGGTATTGCCGTGTCTCAGTGGGACAGTTTCATGTACCGCATGAAAACCTTGTCTGAGCGGAAGGTGAAAAGCCACGAGTCAATGAACTATTTCCTCAAAGTCCTGTGCCAGACCGACAACCATGTCGATCCGGCCATGGGCTTGATGAATGAGCGTGCGTTGAAGAAGGTCCAAGCCCTGTACGAGGGCCAAGGCAAAGGCTCGGAAATGGCTTCGGCTGACGGTACGGCTTGGGGTCTGCTCAACGCTGTAACTGAGTTTGTGGACCACGAAAAACGCGCCAGAAGCCAGGAATTCCGGCTCGACAGTGCCTGGTTTGGTCAAGGTGCAAACCTGAAACAACGAGCACTGGACTACGCGCTGCAACTGGCCGCCTGAACTGGCAGCAACTCTGGCACAACGCCAGCAAATGAACCCCGATCAGTCTTGGATTGATCGGGGTTTTTCACTTCTGTAAACGTCTATAACCATTTGAAGGAATCACCATGAGCAACGCACTCAAGGCTGACAAGCCAACCCGGTTTCAGCCAGCCCTGAAGCTGGTCAAAACCAATGACCTCAACCGCGATCAATGGTTGACAGTGAGAAAAGGCGGGATCGGCAGCTCGGATGCAGCTTCGGCAGTCGGTCTCAATCCGTACAAGTCTCAGCTTGAACTCTGGCTGGAGAAAACTGGCCGGGATGCTGGTCTGCCCAAAGTCGATCCCAAAGACCAAAGCAGCCCGATGTACTGGGGCACCTTGTTGGAGTCCATCGTAGCCGCGCACTACACCATGCGATCCGGTCACAAGGTCCGTCGCATCAATGCCGTATTGCAGCACCCAAACGAACCGTGGATGCTGGCTAACTTGGATCGGGAAGTGATCGGTACCCCCGAAGTGCAGATTCTCGAGTGCAAAACGGCGGGCATCAATGGAGCACGGCTTTGGAAAGAAGGCGTGCCGGAATATATCCAGTTGCAAGTCATGCACCAGTTGGCAGTCACCGGTAAAAAAACTGCTGACGTGGCGGTGCTGATCTGTGGTCAGGATCTCCAGATTCACCGCATTGAACGGGATGAAGCAATGATCACCCGTCTGGTGGACCTGGAACGGCAGTTCTGGCGCTACGTGGAAACGGACACAGCACCACCCGCTGACGGCTCAGATTCTGCTGACGTGGCACTGCGTTGCCTGTATCCGAAAGACAGCGGAACCACCCTCGATCTTTCCCAGGATCTGGAAATGTCAGCGGCGTTCTCCGACCTGTTGGCAGTGCGTGACGTGCTGACCACCAATGTCCTGCTGGAAGCCCAACTGAAACAGCGTATCCAGCAACGCATGGGTGAGGCGACAACAGTGGTTTTTGAGACTGGCGATGTGACATGGAAACGCAGCAAGGACGGGACTGGGCTGGACGTCGTAACGATGCTGAAAGACCAACCTGAGTTACAGCAACGCTATGCCTTGGTTAAGCCTGGTTCAAGGCGATTTCTTGTGAACGTGTAAACCGTCGTGCCCCGTTCTGGGTGTGTTTCGTGTCAATGTGCCCGCCTTTATTCAGACGAATGGGGCGGGCTTTTCTCAATCAAAAAAGGAGTCATCATGCTTAAAGGATTGGCGTTAACGCCCCCGGTCATTGGCCGGATTTCAATTGGAAGAGTCGTGGAGAAGAACGGCAAACGTCTGCCAGAAAAGGACGACGAATTTACCGTGACAAGCCAGGTTCAAACTAAGGATGGCTGGGTGAATCATCCGGTGGACGAGACCCTGCGTAAAACCGCTGGCACCAAATTGCGCAACATTCCGGTGAGACTGTTATTTGATGATCCGGATCTCAACTTGCGTGCCAATTACAGTCTGTTTGACCGTCAGTCAGGCCGGCCGTTGTGTGTGGGCAATGGAGAGACTTGCAGGCGTTCTACGGCGTCTGGAATTCAGTCATTACCTTGCCCTTCACCTGAGTCATGCGACCTCGCCAAGGGTGGTTACTGCAAGCCGTATGGCCGGTTAAACGTGCGAATTGGAGACGAAGATGAGCTGGGCAGTTTTGTGTTTCGCACCACTGGTTTCAACAGCATCCGGACCCTGTCAGCCAGGTTGAAATACTTCCATGCAGTCTCGGGCGGTCAGCTATCAACCCTGCCGCTTGAGCTTCGCTTGCGTGGTAAATCCACCTCCCAGTCACACCGGGCACCGATTTACTACGTTGACTTGACGGTGAAAAGCGGAATGACCATGGCGGATGCGATTGCCAGTGCCAAGTCTGAAAACGATGTTCGCAAGGCTTCAGGCTTTGATCAAGCCGCATTGGACGAAGCTGCCAAACAGGGCTTTGCCGAGGGTGCGTTCGAAGAGTCGGAGGAAGACGGGGCTTCGGTGGTCGAGGAGTTTTTCCCGGACGGTTTTGAAGTGGTGCCACCTGTCAATTCGGTTGGAACCGGGACCAAGCTGGGGCTGGCAGACAAACTGAACCAGAAGGCTGCACAACTCAACGGGGCCACGGTATGAGCACCGGTCAGCTGGTCGTGCTGGCCATCGTGCTGTTGGTGTGGTTGGTCATTCACTCCGGCCTTGCAAAGTGGATGATCGTGTCAATGATCCTGAGTTGGATCTTGGGCTGAGGGATCGGGGGCTTCGCTTGCTGTTGCGGTGAAGTGGAGCTTTCGGCAACAATACCTGAGATGTATTGGAGTGCGGACGTCAGGGGTAAATTCATGCTGTCGCTTCGTACGAACTGGCTTGTATTTCCCCCAAATGGGGGATAGACGCTTACAGGGTTACTGAGGAAAATGACCCACAGGGAGTATCTTCCGTAAGCATCTGCAGCCAACGTCTTCCTTAGAAGACGCGTTTATGCTATTTTACCCGAAAGCAGTCTTTTTCGAACCACGCCGGGAAACCGGTTAGGATAAAAAATGAAAAACTTATTCGATGCGCTTTACGGTGACATTCGTCCACTATCGGATTTAATGCAAAACGTCACACACACAGTACCGAACGTATTTGGCGGACTGAATCTACAAGATAGTAGCGGCCTTATTGTTGGCTTCACTGACCCCAACGTCTTTGGTGGAGTTAATGTGCACGATGCTATGGGTCATGTAGCAGGCTTCACTGACCCCAACGTCTTTGGTGGAGTTAATGTGCACGATGCTATGGGTCATGTA
>Ga0209123_1001796_pt1 | contig 19878 bp, 19 predicted proteins | sample BarGraIncu00431A_FD_184500 | JGI IMG/M metagenome (GOLD analysis project Ga0209123, IMG submission 184500) | Arctic peat soil microbial communities from Barrow, Alaska, USA - Barrow Graham LP Incubations 004-31A (SPAdes) (version 2) | ecosystem: Environmental > Terrestrial > Soil > Wetlands >... | reverse complement strand
CGTAAACCGCTTGTGGATACGAAAAAAAGTAGTACTTTTGCACCACAAACAAATCGCGGAGTGGAGCAGTGGTAGCTCGTTGGGCTCATAACCCAAAGGTCATAGGTTCGAGTCCTGTCTCCGCAACTAAAAAAGAAAGTCCTCAGAGCAATTTGAGGACTTTCTTTTTGATTCCTGACATGGGATCAAAATCTTTAGGATGGATCTTTGAATATTATTCCTGCAATGGTTTTAACAAACCGTAGCCACTTGTCATTGTTCTTCGTCTTTCCCGAATTTCCTCCAATGTTTGCGGATCACCGATAGCCGGCATTCCATTTTTCTGTGCGTTTTCAAGAAATCTCCAGGCATAGAGTGACGCTACAACAGAATCTCTCATGGTAGGGAGTTGCGGATGTAACTTTCCTGATTCAATGGAATCGGCAAAAAGATCGCATAAGACATCAATATTCTTACCACCAAAAGGTTTCTTGATTTTTTCTGTACGGTTTACACCATGCAGCTCCACAACCGCCGTCTTAAAATCATGCTTCATTCTGGCAATGCCTTTTGTACCGATAATATCTATCGTAGAATTATGCGTCTGGTCTTTGGATAGTTGACCATATACATGTCCTTGTGTGATGTCAAAAACAACTCCATTCTCAAAAGTTCCCTGACATTGAAGATACCATGGGTCTTTATAATCCCACATACGCAATGCCTGCGCATTCCAGGTTTTAAAATCGCATCCTGTATACCACCGGGCAATATCCACATAGTGCATACCGCAATCGTGGAACGAGGGACCTTCATATTCATGACCTTCACCAGGAGCAAGCCCGGGTGTGAGGTGGCATATTCGGATAATAGCCAGTTCGCCTATTTCCCCCTCTGCAATAAAATCTTTTATCACATTGTGGTACCAGGAATTGCGTAAATACAAGTTCACTGTTGCCAATTGGCTTGAATGTTCCGTGAGGTATACAACATCCCATTCTCTTTCAATCATATCTGCAACGGGCTTTTCTGATATGATATGCTTTCCGTAATGAACAGCTCTTTCGATTTGTTCTTTACGGACATTTGCCAAAGTGGATAAACCAACCACTTGTACAGTAGGATCTTCAAAAATTGGTAGATCGTTATCCAGGATGATTGAATTGGGAGAAAGTTTTTTTGCCAACGCACGAGACTTAGGGTCAGTATCACAGATATAGGCAATATCCCATCTTCCGCTTTTTTGCATCTCTTCGAGATAAAAATGCCCCATTCTTCCAAAACCGATGATACCTACTTTAACTATAAAATTCATTACAAATCTGATTATTGATATATGTATATTTATTCACATAAAGGTTTTTTCCTGACTGGAAGACATGGATCGTTGTCAATGCGTGCCAATGATCAGGCGTGGCAATGGAAACGGCATCAATATCCTTGCGGTCCAGCATGTCTTCGTAAAACTCGTACATGTCACAACGTGACGCTACATTCTGTGATTTTTGCCAGGCTTCCACCTTCATCTTGAAACGTTCCCGTTTAAATTGGTCCACATCGCAACAGGCAACAACCTGCACTCCGGGGCATTTGGAAAAACTGTTAAAGTCGGAACAGCCCTGTCTTCCCAGTCCGATAAAACCCAAAACGATTCTGTCACTCGGCGCAATGCGCACACCATTGGCCATTGTCCAGCTCGGAAGGATGGTCAGTCCGGTCAGCCCCAGTGCTGAATACCCCAAAAACTGGCGCCTGTTCATGCCCTTTTTCTTCTTTTTTCATAGTCATTAGATAATATAAACGTGTTTATTATAAGGTATTTGAAACAAATGACAATATACTAATGTAAAAATAAATCCAATTCTACCGGTAACTATTTTTTCCATATTTTTTCAGATTGGCGCATCATGGCTTAAAATATGAACATAACTAAAGACACGGTTATTCAGAAAAGCCCCCATACAATTTTTACATATTTTTGAAAAAAAACAGACAAAAATACTTATTTATGATGAATTGCAAGTATAAATTCTCAAATTGTTTTGAGTCCTTTTTTTTTACCCTGACCTATATCCTCTTTTTATTTATAACTTTGTGCTAAAGATATTTCCTCACCAATTCATATCGAAAGAATCTCATGGCAAAAGTCAAAAGCCTGTACGTCTGCAACAACTGCGGAGCCGACTCCCCCAAATGGGTGGGAAAATGTCCCATTTGCGGTGAATGGAATACCTATCACGAAGAAATCATCCGGACCGACGCAGCGTCAAAAAGGGCTTCGGCTTCCGGATTTCATGCGCCTAAATCCAAGCCGGTGTTGTTATCGGATGTGGAACTGGCGGACGAGCCACGCATCAGTACCGGTGGAGGTGAATTAGATCGTGTGCTGGGTGGTGGCATCGTACCGGGATCGTTGATTCTGATAGGCGGTGAGCCGGGTATCGGAAAATCCACCCTGGTGTTGCAGACTGTTTTGCAAATGCACGACAAAAAAGTGTTGTACGTTTCAGGCGAAGAAAGTGTCGGACAGCTCAAGCTCAGGGCTGAACGCATACCCGGTGAAAATACTCAGGCCTGGTTTGTCAGCGAAACATCGCTCGAAGAAATATTCATACACATCGCAAATATTAAACCGGATCTGGTCATTATTGATTCCATCCAGACTGTTTCCACCGAAATGGCCGAATCTTCACCGGGAAGTGTTACTCAGGTGCGCGAATCGGCAGCTGCCCTTTTGCGTTTTGCCAAAGAAAGTGCCACACCTGTCATTCTGATTGGACATATAAACAAGGAAGGGAGCATTGCCGGACCCAAAGTACTGGAACACATTGTTGACACCGTGCTTCTTTTTGAAGGCGACCAACAGTTTCTTTACCGCATTCTCCGTTCCATGAAAAACCGATTCGGAAGCACTTCGGAAATAGGTATTTACGAAATGCTTCAGGATGGACTGCGCGAAGTGGCGAATCCTTCTGAAATGCTGCTCTCACAAAATAACATCGATCTGAGCGGTGTATCCATTGCCGCAACCATCGAAGGCATTCGTCCTTTCCTTATTGAAGTGCAGGCTCTGGTCAGCACGGCTGCGTATGGCACACCTCAACGTTCTGCCACAGGCTTCGACCTGAGACGTCTGAACATGCTTTTGGCTGTTCTTGAAAAACGGGCAGGATTCAAAATCGCTCAGAAAGACGTTTTTCTGAACATAGCCGGCGGTATCAAAGTCAACGACCCTGCCATTGATTTGGCGGTACTTTGTTCCATCCTTTCTTCCAGCCTCGACATCACTATCGACAGACATTGCTGCCTGGCAGGTGAAGTTGGGCTTTCAGGCGAAATCCGACCTGTAAACCGCATTGAACAGCGCATTCTGGAAGCCCAGAAACTGGGATTCAAGCGCATCATCATACCCAAATTTTCCACTTCAGCCGTAGACTTCAAACGTTTTAACATGGAGATTCAGCACGTCAGCAAAGTGGAAGAAGCTTTTAAATTGCTTTTTAAATAAAAACGAATGACTCAGGAATTTGACCTTCGCATACTGCCCGAACAGGCAGCCAATGAACAATCCATCAAGTATTTGCTGGTTCGTGAAAAAGGTGTTTCACCCGATCGTTATTGCGGAATCCGCATACTCAAACGCTCCATTGATGCACGTCAGCGTACTATTTTTATCAATCTGAGGGTGCGGGTGTATCTGGATGAACAACCGGAAGAAAAGCTTTTCGTCCCGATAGAATATTCAGATGTTTCAGAAAAACCTTCCGCCATCATCGTAGGCGCAGGCCCTGGCGGACTTTTTGCAGCTTTGCGGCTGATTGAACTTGGCATTCGCCCCATTGTGGTGGAACGCGGTAAACCGGTCCATGAACGCAAACATGATCTCGCCTTGATAACCCGCGAACAAATCGTTGATCCTGAATCGAATTACAGTTTTGGCGAAGGTGGTGCAGGAGCTTTTTCTGACGGTAAACTTTATACCAGAAGCAAAAAACGGGGCAATGTGGACAAAATCCTGCAGGTCTTTTGCCAGTTCGGAGCCAGTTCTTCGATTCTGGTGGATGCACATCCGCATATTGGCACAGACAAGCTGCCTTCAGTCATTGAAAGCATGCGTGAAAAGATCAGGTCTTGCGGCGGTGAAGTTCATTTTGAAACACGAATGGACGACATTCTATTGCATCAAAACGAGATTGTAGGTATACGGACTTCCAATGGTAAAGAATTCAGAGGCCCGGTCATTCTGGCCACCGGCCATTCTGCCAGAGATGTTTACCGGCTTTTACACAAAAAAGGCATTCGCCAGGAAGCAAAAAGTCTGGCACTCGGCGTTCGCGTGGAACACCCGCAAATGTTGATAGACCAGATGATGTACCACTCACAAAAAGGTCGGGGCGAATTCCTGCCTGCTGCTGAATACAGCTTTGTGACGCAGGTTCAGGAACGTGGTATATATTCCTTCTGTATGTGTCCTGGAGGCTTTGTCGTCCCTGCTGCAAGTGGCCCGGAACAAGTCGTTGTCAATGGTATGTCTCCTTCAAACCGAGGCTCCAAATGGGGCAATGCAGGTATGGTCGTGGAATTTCATCCGGAAGACATCGCTGAAAACAGAATAGATTCAGAACTTATCGATTCAGCCCCCGAACTGGCAGTGATGCATTTTCAGGAACAACTCGAAAAGCTGAGCTACCTTCAAGGTGGATCTTCACAAACAGCTCCCGTTCAACGTATGAACGATTTCATCAAGGGCAGGGTTTCAGAATATTTGCCCAACACTTCCTATACCCCGGGCGTAAAAAGTTCAGCACTTCACGAATGGCTGCCAAAAGGTATTTCAACACGTTTGCAGGAAGGGTTCAAGATTTTCGACCGCAACAACAAAGGTTTTCTCACAAACGAAGCGTTGCTCCTCGGAGTTGAAACCCGAACATCAGCTCCTGTTCGAATCCTTCGTGACCCCCTGTTGCTCGAACATATTGAAATCAAGGGTTTGTATCCTTGTGGTGAAGGAGCCGGTTATGCCGGTGGAATTGTCAGTGCGGCCATTGATGGCGAACGGTGTGCGGAGAGTTTGGCAAATTCATTAAATGCAAATCCAATCTAAAAATTAAGTCATTTTGACACAGATTTAAATCAATGTGTCAGAATGGCGGTTTTCTTCCATTTGGCAAAACATTTGAAGTCTCCTGGTTGTTTAAAACAAAAACGACTATGAACTTCAACAATTTCACCATCAAATCTCAGGAAGCTGTTCAAAAAGCCATCGATCTGGCTACAAGTAAACAACAGCAAGCTATTGAAACACCCCATCTGCTTAAAAGCATCATGGAAGTCGGAGAAAGTGTAACCAATTTTATTTTCCAGAAATCAGGAGCGAATACCAGCACGCTAAATACTGTATTGGACAAACTTCTGGACAGCTACCCCAGGGTGACTAAAGCGGAACCGTATCTTTCACGGGAATCAAACGCCGTTTTACAAAAAGCAGTGGATTATTCCAGCAAAGAAGGCGATCAGTTTGTTTCCATGGAGTTCATACTCTTGGCTTTGCTGACTGAAAAAAATGCAGTTTCCAGTTTGTTGAAAGAGGCAGGACTCACCGAAAAAGTGATGCATGCCGCTATTCAGGAACTGAGAAAAGGTTCCAAAGTAAACAGTCAGTCTGCAGAAGACACCTACAACGCCCTGAATAAATTCGCAATCAACTTGAATGAACGCGCCCGTTCCGGAAAACTGGATCCTGTGATTGGACGTGATGAGGAAATTCGTCGGGTGCTGCAGATTCTGAGTCGGCGCACCAAAAATAACCCCATTCTGATAGGCGAACCCGGCACCGGAAAAACTGCCATTGCCGAAGGTTTGGCCCATCGGATCGTCCGGGGTGATGTTCCCGAAAACCTGAAAAGCAAGCAATTGTTTTCACTGGATATGGGTGCATTGATAGCCGGTGCCAAATACAAAGGTGAATTTGAGGAAAGGTTGAAATCGGTCATCAATGAAGTGATCAAGTCCGAAGGTGAAATAATTCTGTTCATTGACGAAATCCATACCTTGGTTGGAGCCGGCGGAGGTGAAGGGGCTATGGATGCTGCCAATATTTTAAAACCGGCTTTGGCAAGAGGGGAACTTCGCGCAATTGGTGCAACCACGCTCAACGAATACCAAAAATATTTCGAAAAAGACAAAGCGCTTGAACGTCGTTTCCAAATCGTTCAGGTGAACGAACCGGATGAAGCCAGCACGATTTCCATACTTCGTGGCTTGAAAGAACGCTACGAAAACCACCACAAAGTGCGGATCATGGATGAGGCTATTATTGCTGCCGTAGAACTTTCTTCCCGATACATCACCGACCGGTTTCTTCCGGATAAGGCCATCGACCTGATGGACGAAGCTGCAGCCAAACTCAGGCTGGAGGTAGATTCTGTACCCGAAGAGCTGGACAAGATTGAGCGCAGCACCATGCAATTGGAAATAGAGCGCGAAGCCATCAAGCGTGAAAATAATCCGGCCAAACTTAATCAACTCAATCAGGAAATTGCCAATCTCAAAGAGGAAAGCAGCAAAATAAAAGCGAAATGGACGTCAGAAAAAGAATTGATCAATAAAATACAACAAGGAAAAATCGATCTGGAAAACCTGAATTTTGAGGCAGACAAAGCTGAAAGAGAGGGTGATTACGGAAAAGTGGCTGAAATTCGCTACGGGAAATTAAAGGAAACCCAGGCCAACATTGACTCAACCAAGGAAAAATTACACCAGATGCAAGGTGACAACCCAATGATCAAAGAAGAAGTTGATGCTCAGGATATTGCCGATATCGTTTCCCGCTGGACAGGCATTCCGGTCAAAAAGATGATGCAAAGCGAAATGGATAAACTCCTGCACCTTGAAGAGGAGCTTCACAAACGCGTCATTGGTCAGGAAGAAGCCATCACCGCCGTATCGGATGCTGTACGCCGCAGCCGTGCAGGGCTAAATGATCCCAAACGTCCCATAGGCTCCTTCATTTTCTTAGGAACAACAGGAGTTGGTAAAACCGAATTGGCTAAAGCACTGGCAGACTATCTTTTTGACGATGAAAACAAGATGACCAGAATCGATATGTCTGAGTATCAGGAGAAATTTTCCGTCACCAGACTGATTGGCTCTCCTCCCGGATACGTGGGTTACGATGAAGGAGGCCAGTTGACCGAGGCCATCCGCCATAAACCCTATTCTGTCGTTTTGTTCGACGAAATTGAAAAGGCGCATCCCGACGTTTTCAACGTATTGCTTCAGGTGTTGGACGATGGCAGACTGACCGACAACAAAGGACGGATGGTCAATTTTAAGAACACCATCATCATTATGACCTCCAATATTGGTTCAAACCTGATCAGGGACAGCTTTTCAAAAATGAATGCGAATAACCGGGAGGACATCATCGAAACAACCAAAAGCGCTGTTTTTGAGTTGCTGAAGCAGACTATCCGACCAGAATTTCTGAATCGTATTGACGAATTGATCATGTTTACGCCCCTGAACCAGTCAGAAATAAAGCAAATTGTTCATTTACAGCTGAATGGTATCATCAAACAATTGAAAGAAAGTGGTGTAATACTGGAAGTTAGCAACAAAGCCATCAGTTGGATAGCTCAAGCAGGGTTTGATCCTCAATTTGGTGCCAGACCCGTGAAGCGTGTTTTGCAAAAGTATTTGCTCAATGAGCTTTCCAAACAGTTGATTGGTCAGACCATAGATAAATCAAAGGTGATAGTTGTAGATGAGAAAGAGAATAAATTGGTGTTTGGGAATTAAATTGAACCACAAAAAAAGGCTTACCTGAAAGTAAGCCTTTTTTTACTCTATTTTATAAGTACTAGTTACTTTCCACCTTCAGGAGCACCTTCAGGACGATTACCATTTCCACCTTGACCATTCGGACGAGGTCCGCGGTTTTCTCTTTCTTTCAGAAGAGCTTCGTATTTTGCTTTTTGATCGTCTGTCAATAAAGCTTTCACTTCGGTTGCTTTGGCATCTCTGTCTTCTTTCATGATTTTCATCATGGTTTCACGATCGGGCTTTTCAGCATTTTTTTGTCTTTCTGCAAACCGGATAGAATCTTTTACAGCATACTTGTAATTGATTACCTGAATTTTAACGGTTTGTTCAGCATTCAGATCAAGAGCTTTCACTACTCGTTCCGTTTCATTTTTTGCTCGTTCTGTAGCAGACCTCATTGGTCGATTACCCTGACCTTGAGCCATTACTAATGTTCCCACTAAAAGTAGGGCAGCAGCTGTCATTGTTTTAAAGAATTTCATTTGCTTTTAAGTATTAAGGTTTAAAAAATCTGAAACTAAAATATGTTTTTAGATTGTAAAAAATGAAAATGGTTTAAATTCTATCGGTGAAGGACTATAAATTTAATTGAAATGCAACTCTGAAGGTTCCGTTTCCCCAGCCATCGTGGCAATTATCACAGAAATCCGACTTATCCAAATGTTCGAGATACACGTCATAAGCCTGAATTTGTCCAAATCTTAATACATTCCTGATTTCTCTTTCCCTTCTTTCCATGGCGTAAAAATGGTTACCAGGTCTGCGGGACAAATATTTCAGATTGATTCTGTAAATTTTATCAATTTGTCTGTCGGATAAATCTAAAACCATTGAAATACGATTGGTTTCAATACTGGCTAAATCGGAAACCGAATAATTGATGGAATAGCCTCTTCCTAACCTTGGTTGATAACACAATTATCATCCTTGTTTCTCTGTGCAAATGCACCTGTTCCTGCCAGCAACATGGCAGAAAATAGTACGACTTTCATTGTTTTCATATTCACTTATTTTTAAAAGTTAAATACTATCTTTTGTTTTATAGAGCAAAAATAACAAACAATGTTTATCGGGAAAAACTTATTTTAACTTCTTTTGAGAATGACCTTTTTTGGCCACTTTCAGAAAAGTCTCATATTTAGCAAGTTGTTGTTTATCCAAAACCGATTTAATTTCCGTCTGTCTGGCCTTCATCTGTTTTCTGTTAAACTTCTTACCACTTTTATCGCTGGCATCTTTCAACGCATATTTCAGATTGATGTTTTTGACTTTAGCCACCTGATCTTCTTTTAAATCCAAAGCTACTTTCAACATACCCGTTAGTTTCTGTGCACGTTCTTCGGGTGATAACTTTGCGACTGGTCTATTCCCGGCTTCGTGGTTCATTTTGCCCATTTCCATACCTGGTTTGGAATTATTCCTCCCAATACCAGGCTTGTGTTGTTTCTGCATTTCCATTCTTTCAGGTCTTTTTCCATCGTTAAAAAGAACTTGTCCGGCGCGCAGATCCGTCATTTTTTCAAATTGATCCAATTGATCTTTCGTAAGGATCGACTTGAAATCCTTCATTTGTTCGAGGCGTACTCCTTCTTTCTGCTTGCGAAAATCAGCAAAAGCGATGGAATCCTTTTGATGGTAATCCTTGTTGATTTTTTCCAACTTAGCCTTTTGTTCCGAATTCAGATTCAATTGTTCAATCAGATGCTTACCTGGATTGTTCATGGGTGCACCTTGTCTTTCCGGACGATTCCCCATACCCTTTTGTGCAAATGCAGTTGTTCCTGCAAGAAGTAAAGCAATTAGCAATACATTTTTAATCGTTTTCATACGTATAAAAAATTAGTGTTTATATTTATGTTCATAAGTGCTTAGAGTAAAAAAGACCGCCACAGTTTAATCCGTAGCGGTCTTTAATAGGTTATTTAACAAACTATTAGAGTTTAATACATTTAAAAGCTATTAAATTAAAAATAGCATCCGTTCACCGACGAAAAATAAACCAGGCAATTATCTTTTATTTTAACCCTTCCAACAAAACCTTTACAGCATCCGGAACCGTTTTCTCCTGACTCAGACATTGAATAAACCGACTGCCGATGATAGCACCAGACGCATTTTCGAAGGCTGCATCCAGCGTCGCTTTGTTGGAAATACCGAAACCAATCAATCTGGGGTTTTTTAATCCCATCGTGTTTACCTTGTGAAAATAATCCTGCTTCTCCTGATTAAAACTTTTCTGTGCACCTGTGGTGGATGCAGATGAAACCATATAAATAAAGCTGCTGGTATTATCGTCAATCTGACGAATCCTTTCTTCTGAAGTATCGGGCGTAATAAGAAGCACCATGGCCAAGCCGTATTTATCCATCATCGGTTTATATTCTGTGAGGTAATCGTTCATGGGCAGATCCGGTAAAATGACACCGTCCACTCCGACGCTTTGACAAGCTTTGCAAAAAGGTTCCAATCCAAATTGCATGACCACGTTGAGATAGCCCATCAAAATCACGGGAATATGAATTTCTTTACGCATGTCTCCCAGCTGTTCAAAAATCTTGTGCAAGGTCATGCCGTTTTTAAGCGCAGCATTACCACTTGACTGAATAACAGGGCCGTCAGCCATCGGATCGGAAAAAGGGATGCCTATTTCTACCATATCCACACCCTGAGCCTGAAGTTCGCGCATCACCGGCAAAGTATCTTCAAAATTTGGAAAGCCTGCCGTATAATAGATGGAAAGGATTTTGGAACCCTTCTCCTGAAAAAGATTATTTATTCTATTTTTCATTTTTTGAAATTTAATTGTTCGGTAAATTTTTTCAAAAGCTCAACATCCTTTAATGCCGGTTGAATTTCAAAACAACTGTTTACATCGATGCCAAAAAGCATCGGATGTTCAAAGTCACAGATGTTTGAGACATCATCCAGTCCAATGCCCCCACTCAGAAAAAAGGGAGTAGTCCCTGTATAATTTTTCAAAATATTCCAGTCAAAGTGACACCCGGAACCGCCTGGAATGGAAGTCTTTGTATCAAATAGAAAATAATCGCAACAATGCTCGTACGACTGAACGATCTCCAGATCGGATGAATCGGCAATCCTAAAAGCCTTCAAAACTTTAAGCCCTTTTTCTCTATAAGTCCTACAGGTTTGGGGTGTTTCTTTACCATGCAGCTGAATATGTGTAAAACCATAGTATTCAGCTATTTGAAGTACTGAATCGACAGCCGTATCCACAAAAACGGCAACAGGCTTAATGCCTTGTTTCTTCACATATTGAATAATGTTCTTTGCCAAATCGCCCACAAAACGCGAAGATTTCAGGTAGAAAATAAAGCCCATATAATCGGGTAACAAACCCGCTACATCGGAAACATTTTCAGCATCCCGCATTCCACAGATCTTCAGTTTGAGATTATTGTTTATCATACTACAACTGTTTGAGACATTTCTTTGATAAACGAAGCCAAAGCATCTCCGGGATGTTCTTCTTTCATGAAATTTTCTCCCATGAGAAAACCCTGATAACCCACTTTCCGGAGCGCATTTACCGTTATTGAGTCTTTTAAACCACTTTCTGAAATCCGTATCACATTGCCGGGAATTTTTGAAGCCAGGTTAAAAGAGGTCTGGACATCTGTTTTGAACGTTTTCAAATTCCTGTTGTTTACACCCACCATATCGGTAAAACGGCTGATGTACTCCAATTCTTCTTCATTATGGACTTCCAGTAAAACTTCCATCCCCAATTCATGCGCCAGTTCACCCAAATCATACGCCTCATCCAAACTTAAACAGGCTGCAATCAGTAAAATGACATCCGCGCCCAAAATCTTTGATTCGTAAATCTGATACGGATCTATCATAAAATCCTTTCGAAGCATCGGACAATGAAGTACAGTTCTGGCTTTCTTGAAATCACCGATGGTTCCACCAAAATAGTCGTAATCTGTCAAAACGGATACTCCGCTGCAACCGGCTTCCTGATAGGCCTTCACCACAAGTTCAACATCTGCGCCCTCATGAATATATCCTTTGGAAGGAGATTTTCGCTTGAATTCAGAAATGATTCCGGTGGAGGATTCCTTCAAGGCCTGTTTCAGCGATTTTCCGGGTTGAAGGCCTGAGCACTGTTTTTTCAAGTGTTCCAATGGTACGGCCTGTTTTCGTGCTGCTACTTCCAGGCGTTTATTCGCCACAATTTGTTCAAGTATGGTCATTGTTCTTATGAATTGAATTCCAGGAATTTTTTAAAGCTACTCAACGCTTTACCGCTTTCGATGGATGTTCTTGCCTGATCCACCGCATCTGCAAAACTCATTTCAGGACAGATCACCTGAATGGCCACGGCCGAATTAGCTAAAACGACATTTTTCTGAGCTTCGGTACTGGTGTTTTTCAAGACGTTATCAAAGATGATGGAGGCTTTTTCTACCGTATCCCCACCAAATAATTCTTCTTCACGGAGGGTCTTGAAGCCCAGATCGGATGGTTTAACCACCACTTCACCGGTATTGCGAATAATTTTCATATCACCTGTCAAAGATAATTCATCGTAACCATCCAGACTGTGAATAATGACAAAGTCCACTCCGGTTTGCTGATAGGTATAATCGTACAAACGCGCCATTTTAAGGTTATAAACGCCCAAACACTGGCGACGGGGATTTACAGGGCTCACCAAGGGGCCCATCAGGTTGAAAAAGGTACGGACACCCAATGATTTACGGATGGGTGCAACGGTTTTCAGCGCAGCGTTAAACAAAGGTGCGTGCAAATAGGCCAGATTGGTTTCTTCAATGGAACGGCGAAGTTTATCCACATCGGTGGTGAATTTTACCCCATGTTGTTCCATGGCATTGGAGGAACCCGACACCGAAGTTGCACCGTAATTCCCGTGTTTGGCCACCTTATACCCTGCACCTGCCAAAACCAGGCAACTGATGGTCGATATATTAAAGGTGTTTTTTTCATCGCCGCCTGTACCAACAATGTCAATGGGGTCAAATTCGGATAAATCCACCCGATGGCACATGTCCAGCAAGGCTTTTTGAAAACCTGCCAACTCGTCTACGGTAATGCTCCTCATCAAAAAGACACTGATAAAAGCCGCAATCTGATTCTCATTGTATTTACCCGAACCAATATTGATCATTATTTCGGCAGCTTCCTCCGAACTCAGATACTGATGCTCAAATAATCTGTTTAGTATATGTTTCATCTTATTATTTTATTTCGTTTAACCAGTTTTGCATGATGACTTTGCCATTAGGAGTTAATACCGACTCGGGGTGAAACTGAACCCCATGCACATTGTACTCCTTATGTTTCATAGCCATGATCTGACCTTCCTCATCCACAGCCGTCACCTCAATGCAATCGGGCAAGTTATCCGGGCTCACAGCCCAGGAATGATAACGTCCCACATCAAAAGAATCAGGCAGACCCTCAAACAACGAATCGGGAGCTATGCGAAAAATCTTCTCCGAAAGTCCGTGATGCACATCCGTCAGGTTGATCAGTGTAGCGCCAAAAGCCTCACACAAAGCCTGATGTCCCAGACAAACCCCTAAAATGCTTTTGGTCGGTGCATACATTCGGATTAAATCGAGCAACAAACCCGCTTCGGAAGGAATTCCGGGGCCGGGTGAAAGAACAATCTTATCGTATTTTACAGCATCTTCCAGACGCAATTTGTCGTTCCTGATCACATCAATCTCCGCATCGCTGATTTCGCGCAAAACATGCACCAGATTGTAGGTGAAGGAATCGTAATTATCAAATACCAGTATTTTCATCTTCTTTAATTTTTCAGGTTGACAGCCATATCCAAAGCCGATTTCAAAGCAGCTAGTTTGTTTTTCACTTCCTGCAATTCACTTTCTTCGTCCGATTTGGCAACAATGCCGGCACCGGCCTGATAGTACAATGTATTGTTTTTACTCAGGAAAGAGCGGATGGTGATGGCCTGATTGAAGTCACCGTTCAAACCGATGTAGCCGATACAACCTCCGTAAAAGCCTCTAGAGTGAGACTCAATCTCGTCAATCAGTTCCAAGGCACGCACTTTGGGTGCGCCCGAAAGCGTTCCTGCAGGAAAAGTGTCTGCAAACAACTTGATGACATTGGTTTTGGGATCAAGATCACCACTAACCCTGGATACCATGTGCAATACATGCGAATAATATTGAATTTCCTTGAAAATTTCCAACTTCACGTTTTTGGTGTTGCGGCTCAAATCGTTGCGAGCCAAATCAACCAACATCACGTGTTCGGCATTTTCTTTTGGATCACGGCGCAACTGCTCGGCCAGCTGAAGGTCTTTTTCATCATCTCCGGTACGACGGAAAGTTCCTGCAATCGGATCGATGTAGGCCTTGTTCTTTTTTACCACCAGGTGAGCTTCGGGAGAAGAACCAAAAATGCGGAAAGATCCGAAATCGAAGTAGAATAAATACGGAGAAGGATTGATGGAACGAAGGGCACGGTAGGCCTTGAAATCATCGCCCGAATATTGTTGGGAGTATCTTCTGGAAAGAACTATCTGGAAAGTGTCGCCGCGGTAACAATGTTTTTTACCTTCAGTGACCATCTGTTTGAAAGCTTCATCCGTGATCTGGGCATGTTCTTCACCCACGATGGAAAAATTGTAGGAAGCAAAGTTTCGGTTATCAAGCAGAGCCAACACTTCGTTCATGGAGCTCTCTTCCCCTTCAAAAAGATTTTCTACAACGATCAGTTCATTTTTGTGGTGGTTGATTCCGATGATAAATTTATAGAATAGGTATTGAATGTCAGGAACTTCAGAAGCATCATCCACCGTTTTCTTTATTTTCACCTCTTCAAAATAGCGCACGGCATCAAAAGAGGTATAACCAAACAGGCCGTTGAATCCAAAAGTATTTTGATCATCTATGATAGAAAAGGATTGAATGAAAGCCTGAAAATGATCGGGAATATTTGTTTCTGAATCTACTTCGGTTTCCACCTTTTGACCATCGGGAAAATTTTCTGTTATCTTGTTTTTATTCAGTGTAAATCCGGCGACAGGTTTAAAACCGATAAAGGAAAAACTGTTTTCACCGCCGTGGTAATCGGAGCTTTCCAACAAAGCCGACTGAGGATACACATCCCTGATTTTCAAATAGATGCCAACCGGAGTCTGCAAATCTGCCAGAAGCTTTCTGGACTTTGTTCGAATAAGGTACTTCATCGTATCGAATGTTTTAAAATTTCTTGAAATAATTTACATAAGTGTCCATATCCTTATCTCCCCTTCCGGAAAGATTAACGACCACGACATCAGAAGGTTTTAATTTCATTTTGGGAAGTGCGGCCAATGCGTGAGCGCTTTCCAGGGCAGGTATAATTCCTTCCAGGGAAGTCAGTTCGAAAGCGGAGGCCAAAGCTTCATCGTCTGTGGCTGAAAGCACTTGGGCACGTCCTTCTTTGGCGAGATGGGCATGAATCGGTCCAACTCCAGGATAATCCAAACCTGCTGAAATGGAATAGGGTTCGATGATCTGGCCATCTTCCGTTTGCATAATCAGCGTTTTGGAACCATGAAGGATACCTAATTTCCCCAAAAGGATAGATGCTGCTGTTTCATCCGTATCAGTGCCTTTTCCGGCAGCTTCCACGGCTACTAAAGTTGTTCTGACTTCATCCAGATAATGATAAAAAGCCCCTGCCGCATTGCTGCCACCACCCACACACGCTATGATGTAATCGGGATAATCCCTGCCTTCATGATCCAAAAGCTGCGTTTTCATTTCCTGACTGATAACAGACTGAAAACGGGCTACCATGTCCGGATACGGATGTGGCCCCACAGTGCTGCCTATAATGTAATGGGTATCAGCAGGATTGCAGCACCAGTCACGGATGGCTTCATTGGTCGCATCCTTCAGAGTCATGTTCCCGGAAGTGACCGGACGAACCGTTGCGCCCAACATTTCCATTTTCTGAACATTCAGGTGTTGACGTTCAATATCGGTCTTACCCATATAAACGATGCATTCCATATTCATCAAAGCACAAACAGTAGCAGTGGCAACTCCATGCTGTCCGGCTCCGGTTTCGGCAATGATCCGGGTTTTTCCCAGTCGTCTTGCCAATAGAATCTGACCAACGGTGTTGTTGATTTTGTGTGCTCCGGTATGGTTTAAGTCTTCCCGTTTCAGATAGACTTTGCAACCATACTTTTCCGACAACCTTTTGGCAAGATACAATGGTGTAGGTCTTCCCACATAGTCACGAAGCAAAGCATCCACTTCAGCCTGAAACTTGGGATCGTTCATAATTTCCAGATATTGGGATTTCAGCGTTTCCACGTTGTTGTAAAGAATTTCAGGGATATATGCTCCACCGAATTCTCCGTAAAATCCATTTTCATTCACTTGATACATATGCTAGTTTTTTTAATTTCAAAAATTCACAAAAAAAAGACCCGTTGCGTGAGCAACAGGCCTTTTGTATATTTTTATTTTTTTATGTACACGGGCTCAATACCTCACACTATTTGTTGAAGTTTGCAGAGCCACCAATTTGCACACATAATCTTTTTCATTTTTTTATTCTGTTTGTTTTAGAATCGCAGCAAAAGTAAAAGATATAATTTAAACATGCAATAGATTCCTTCTTTTTTATGAAAATATTTTTCAGTTTAGTTCATTCCCCGCTCCTTTTTGATCTGTTCGTAAGCAACATTGACTTCCTTGAATTTCTCATTGGCAGCTTTCTGGATATCCTCTCCCAAATGGCTGACCTTGTCCGGATGATATTTTACAGCCATCTTCTTATAAGCTTTTTTTACTTCCTCATCGATGGCCTGAGGCGTAATTCCCAGAATTTTATAGGCACTTTCGCTGTTTTTTACAAACATAGCCTGAATAGACTCCAGATCAGCAGTGGAAATACCCAGCCAATTAGCGATGGAACGAACCACCTCAATCTCATCGGGATGTACAAATCCATCACTCTGAGCCAAACCGAAAAGAAAATGCAGCAACTGCAATCTGGATGCATGGTCCATATACAATTTGATCTGCATGCAAACATCCCTGAGATCATAGTTCTGTTTGAGCAATTCACGCAACATCAGGATGTAATTCTCTGCTTTTTCCTGGCCAAATTGTCTTTTGAAAAAGACCTTAACATAATCGAGTTCAGCCTTGACTACCTGACGATCCGATTTCATAACGGAAGCAGCCAGCATCAGCAGGCTAACACCGAAATCTCCAGACTGTGTCTGAGGACGATTCCTGGCGGAAAAACCTCTTTGAGATGCATCAGATTGATTGTTGCTGACCGCGAATTGCCCACTCATGGCATTGTCAAACATAGAGCCGAAAGCAAAACCCAAAACAGCACCTATCGGTCCACCTACTGCCCAACCTAAAACACCGCCAACCCATTTAATTGCACCCATTTCTGCTATTTTTTAAAAACGAATTCTGATAAAAAACAGAGACTGTTTCCTTTAGATACAGTCTCTGTTTTTTGATAGGCGCAAAAATACGGCATTTTTTGGTAATTCCTTATTTTTCAAAACCTATTTTAACATGTGAGCCATCGCAAAAAGGTTTATTAGCACTTGCACCACAACGGCAAAGATGGGCTACATCCTTCAATTCCTCTTTTCCATCTGCATAAACCAACTTGATAGGCCCTTTAACCAAATAGGGACCTGATTTTAATACAGTAATCGTTACAAGATCTTTTTCTGCTTCCATAATGATGAAATTTTATATTTTAGACTTCAATGAAACAATATTACCTAAAAAAAGTTTATAAAAGCACTAAAAAGGGCATTATTTATGAAATCTAAAAATCAGCCGTTTAAGATTTCCTAACATTTTCAGGATAAAAACACCTTGTTAAAAAGGCTTTCTAACCTATTTTTTTGTTTTCTTTGTAGCACTTTATATTAAATTTCATCTATAATCATACCAATGTCTGAATCCGAAGTCAACGAAAAACAGCTGATCGATAATTGCCTGCTTGGAGACAGAAATGCCCAGCGGAAAATTTATGAGCTGTACTCAAACAAGATGATGGGGGTTTGTATGCGATATTGCAGGGACAAGGAGACAGCAAAAGACTTGCTGCACGACGGATTCCTGAAAGTATATACCCATTTGGACGGCTTCGAAGGCAAGGGCTCCTTTGAAGGCTGGATGCGGCGGATAATGGTCAATACAGCATTGGAATTTTTACGTAAGAAAAACGATGAAGGTTATAATCTGGATATTGAAGAAGCATTCACACTGACCAACAGTGATTATGGAGCGCTTGAAATGATGCAGGCCGACGAATTGTTAAAAATTATTCAGAGACTTCCTGATACATACAGGACAACATTCAATCTATTTGTCATTGAAGGTTATTCGCACAAGGAAATATCTGATTCAATGAATATTACAGAGAGCTCTTCCAGAGTTTATCTGACCAGAGCGAAGCAAATGATTCAACAAATGCTGACCTCCAATAAATAAGAGATAAGATGCAAGATTTTGACGAAATAAAACCCATTCAGGATATGTTTGAGACTTTTGAAGCTCAGGCCCCCGAATTTGATTCACTCTTTGAGGGTGAAGTTCTGGGTAATGCACCCCTTCGTCTACTCGTTCAGTCCAAATTAATTGATTTAGAGGTTACAGCGCCATCATTCGATCAACTATTTGTAGGGCAAGCCTTTATAACTCCTGCTCCAACGAAACGGATGTTCCCCTTATGGATAGCCATCGGTGCTGCAGCCGCTTGTTTCACTCTATTACTGCTACTTCCACGGAAAACGCTGATGAATGAAGTAAGCTTGAGTCAAAAGGAACAGAAAGTTTTTCATAAATCGTCTTTGAAGGTTAAACACTTTCCATTGAACATCCCAAAGAATACGATTCTGACACAAGCATTGGAATCCCCGAAAGCCATACAAACATTGGCTATTGTTAATAAGGTGTCAAAATCCCCCAGATCATTGACTTCCTATGCAGAATCTGATATGGAGCGTGATACCTTGAATGAAAATCTGACCAAAATAAAGCCGGCCAGAAAATCCAATCTTGCGGTTACCTATGAGCGCAGTATTGAAGAAGCTTACGCTGCAGCCAAAACAAAAAAAGCAAAGGTAAAACGCGAAAAAATGACACTGGGCACAAACCTGAACAGTACCAACAGACTGCTGTCACTTGTCAATACTAAATCAGCTGAAAACTATCCATTGCAAGGCATTGCAAGCAATTATTCCTCCGGATATTCATCGCTTGCCGGAGCATCCTCTACGTTAGTCGGAACTGAAAACTCACCCACTAACATCTGGGCAACTCCTGAAAATCTGGATGTTTCGCTGGAGGGTTATAAAGCCGCTTATTCGCTGCCTATCAGCTTTGGACTTTCTTTCTCTCTGCCACTATTCAGTAACTTAGAATTAATGACTGGATTGAATTACACCTATTTATCGGGAACTATTTCCGGTCAGGAAGCAAACTATTCCTTTAATTTAAAACAGGAACTTCATTATTTGGGTATACCTCTGAAAATAGCCGTTAAATTCTTGAAACTTGGTCATTTTGGCGCTTATGGAGCAGTGGGCGGTACCCTGGAAAAAGGACTCGCCGGAGTTCAAAAGTCTCATGTAGATTATACAAACGGAACTTCAAATGATTGGAATCACAGCCAGCAAGTTGATGGTTTTCAGACCAGTTTAACCGGTCAAATAGGTATCACTTACGAGTTTAATAAAACATTCAATATCTATTTCGAACCTGGAGTATCCTATTTCCAACCCAGCGACCAACCCATTAGCAGTCGCACAGAAGAGCCCTTCAATTTCAACCTGGGTCTTGGTCTTCGTTATCGGATAAATTAAAACACGGCTTTTTAGGCCCATTTTGCTTAAAATACTCCTATTTTTGCACATATTATATATTCTTGTGCAATATTTCAGTTGTTTTTTATTGGAAATACAAAGGGATTATTACCTTTGTGAGTCCAAAGTCACGAGAAGACTTAATGAAAAACAATAAATAAATGTATATATGAGTTTAAACATTTTGGTGCTGGCAAAGCAAGTTC
>Ga0209123_1001795_pt1 | contig 19891 bp, 13 predicted proteins | sample BarGraIncu00431A_FD_184500 | JGI IMG/M metagenome (GOLD analysis project Ga0209123, IMG submission 184500) | Arctic peat soil microbial communities from Barrow, Alaska, USA - Barrow Graham LP Incubations 004-31A (SPAdes) (version 2) | ecosystem: Environmental > Terrestrial > Soil > Wetlands >... | reverse complement strand
GAACAAATGCATAAGCAAAAGCAAACAGACTGATAATAGCACCAGCCTCTGTGTTGCTGAGAGAAAACTCTTTTCTCATATAGGGTAGCGCTACTCCCAAATTGGCCCGATCGGCATTAGCAATCACCCAAACGAGAAACAACATTGTCATGACCACCCAACGGTAATGGGTCATCTTCCCCAATTTACTATTAGGTTGCGGAATCTTGTCAGTAGGTTGAATCATATTTTTATCCCCCTCTTATTTTTTTAAACGCTTACCACTATGTCATTGTGCCCATACGAACGGTTCCCTACTATCCTTTATCTATTGCAAGAACCGTGCCAATTATCAGAATGTTATAAACCCTAGCTTCAGGCCCCCATGCATCCAACTAACTGTAGCAATATCCACAACAGTTGTTGCGAAAATGCTACATATATTGTTGCAAAAGACTTACCTTACCTCAATCAAAAAAAAACCTGCGCAAGTTACGCAGGGAGTAAAACCTTTACTATTTTAATAGAACCTCTCATCTTCAGATAAGAGGTTCTATTAAATATATTAGCGTTTCACTTCAACCTTGGCCATTTTTTCGTAATATGTTACTAAGCTACCATGATCAGCATCACCCTTACCATCCGTCTTGAGGGCTTGCATCATTTCCATGACTGCTGCGGTCAAGGGTAAAGAAACACCCATTTCATGGGAAGTCTCCAACGCATTATTCAAATCTTTAATATGGAGGTTAATCCGGAAACCAGGATCAAATTTACGATCCATCATCAGAGGCGCTTTGGCATCAAGAACAGTACTTCCTGCTAAACCACCGCGGATGGCCTGGTATACCAACTCTGGCTCTACACCAGCTTTACTTGCTAATACTAACGCTTCAGAAACGGCTGCAATATTGAGGGCCACAATGACTTGGTTGGCAAGTTTAGTGATATTTCCTGCGCCGACTTCTCCAGCCCGTACAACAGAACCAGCCATCGCTTTCATTATAGGATAACATTTATCAAATATTTCTTGTTTACCACCAACCATGACCGACATTGTACCATCAATGGCTTTTGGTTCACCACCGCTCACAGGAGCATCCAACATGTCTACACCTTTTTCAGCAAGTTTGGCTGCCAGTTCCCGGCTCACTAATGGAGCAATGGAGCTCATATCCATGAAGACAGTCCCTGGTTTTGCGCCTTCTAGTATGCCATTTTCACCTAGAACAACTTCTTTTACATGAGGTGAGTTTGGTAACATGGTAATAATAATATCAACCTGCTCAGCGACAGCTTTAGCCGTCGGTGCGCTCTTCGCCCCTGCCGCTACAACCTCAGCAACAGCAGCTTGATTTCTGTCCATTACGGTCAGATCATAACCAGCTTTAATTAAATTTTTACTCATAGGTTTTCCCATTATACCCAGTCCAATTAATCCAATTTTCATATATATTAACTCCTCTATTTCTCAATTTATAGTTTATTATACATATCCATCATAAAATCTGTTTCTAGGGGATCTGACAAAGATGTTTATTATCAATTTTCCTCATTCCGAACACTATTTTTACTTTATTGGATCAATCCCATTTTCATAAGTCCCTTACGAAGTTTTTCTTTTATCAGGTGACTGGCGCTGGGTTAAACAAACATAAGGCATTGTGTAATCCCCAGTGTTCAGCCCACGTCTGTTTACGGCCGCTAGCAACTTCAATAATTAAACGGAATATTTCCCAACCAACCTCTTCGATCGTTGCCTTACCAGTAGCAATTTGCCCGGCATTCACATCGATTAAATCATGCCATTGCTCGGCAAGTTCATTGCGTGTCGACACTTTAATGACCGGTACCATGGCCAAGCCATAAGGTGTTCCACGGCCAGTGGTGAATACTTGCACATGAATCCCCGAAGCCAACTGTAGAGTACCGCATACAAAATCACTGGCTGGCGTTGCCGCATAAATCAAGCCTTTTTGCGTGGCTTTTTCACCAGGAGATAACACGCCCACAATGGCACTACTGCCTGATTTTGCAATAGACCCTAAGGCCTTTTCCACGATATTAGCTAAGCCGCCTCTTTTATTCCCCGGCGTTGTATTGGCGCTACGATCCACTTCACCAAGATCTAAATAATGATCATACCACTCCATTTCCCGAATTAACGCCCGACCAACTTCTTCATTGGCAGCTCGTGGTGTTAATAAATGAATGCCATCGCGCACCTCAGTGACTTCTGAAAAGAGCACGGTTGCTCCGGCACGTACTAATAAATCTGCCGCATAACCCACTGCAGGATTGGCAGTCACACCCGAAAAAGCATCACTACCACCACACTGCATGCCAACTACCAAATCAGAAACGGGGCACGTCACTCGTTGCCGCACATTTAGTTTTTGTAATTTTTCTTCTGCCTCTTCCATAATTTTTTCAACCATTTTATTAAACCCTTGCTGACCTTGTAATAAAACGATCGTTCCCTCATCACCACCTGTTATCATGGCTTCCGGAAGCAATTTTTCACACCCTAAACCAACAACCATGATTTCCCCACCGAAATTGGGATGGGTTGTAATATTTTGCAATGTGCGAATGGGAATAATGGCTTCAGGAGCACTGATTGCCACGCCACAGCCGTAATTATGATTCAATGCCACTACATCTTCCACATTAGGAAATTTAGGAAGTAATTCTTCCTTGATGCGTTTTACCGCATAATCAAGAACGCCAGCAACGCATTGAACGCTTGTACTAATACCGAGAATATTTTTTGATCCCGCACTACCATTTGCATTGCGAAACCCTTCAAATGTATACCCTTCTAATGCCGGAAGCGGCTTTGGAACCTTCGTCGCAATTGCTAAGTCATCCAGATGTGGTGACGTAGGCATACGCACTAAGGTTTCATCAATCCAACTGCCTTCCTTAATGGGACGAACTGCATATCCAATGACTTCACCATAACGAATAATTTCATCGTCTTTTTCTAAATCGACTAAGGCAACTTTATGCCCTTGAGGAACATGTTCTCGTAGTTCAAGATTGCAAGCATCCGGATCGCAAGTAAACACTGTACGTTCAGGTAGCCCTCCTGCATTTACAACAATTGCAACATTATCCATTGGATTAATTTTAATGTAAAGAGGCACTTCTTTTTTGCTGTCAGCCAAATTCATAATCAAATTCTCCTTCAATTTCTACTTAAATTACGATCTCTATTCATTCGATTATTCCCTAAATATTATCTTCTTTAATATTTAATTCCATTCTATGAATCTTACCAACGACAAACAGATAGGACATAGCCCCTAAAAATCCCATGATTCCCACAAAAATCAATGCCCCATTAAATGACTGGGTTACTTTTAAAATATAGCCAATAGCGAGAGGGGTCACAATGCTTGCCAGGTTTCCCACCATATTAAAGATACCGCCACTAACGCCCACCATTTCTTTCGGCGAAGTATCACCGACAACACACCATCCTAAAGCACCAATTCCTTTCGAAAAGAATGCCAGAGACATTACGGCGATAACGAGGGCTGTAGAGTCTACATAATTAGCTAAAATAATACTACTAGAAAAAAATAAACCAAGAATAATTGGTACTTTACGAGCAACTGTCAATGAGTGACCTCGACGGAGTAACCAATCCGACCAATAACCTCCCAAGACGCCCCCTGCGAATCCTGCGATAGCAGGAATTGAGGCCACAAGACCTACTTTGAGAATCGACATACCTTTTGCTTCAATCAGGTAGGTTGGAAACCAGGTCAGGAAAAACCACGTAATAGTATTCAAACAAAATTGTCCGAAATAGATGCCGATCATTTGTCGATTTGATACCAAAGCACGCACATAAGACCATTTGATTGGAGTCTTTTTATCACCAAGATTAGCTAGCCCACCCCCATCTTCAATATAATCTAGTTCCGCTTGATTCACGCCCGGGTGACTCTTGGGATCGCGAATGACTTTAAACCAGAAAATAGAAATCAGAATACCGACGCCACCAGTCCAAAAGAATATATAATGCCAACTAAAGGCATGCAACGTCCATGCCATTAGCGGCGTGAACACAGCTAAGGCAAAATATTGAGCCGAATTAAAAATTGCTGAGGCAAAACCCCGCTCATGAGTTGGAAACCACATGGCCGTAATTCTTGCATTTGCCGGAAAGGCCGGTGCTTCGGCAATCCCCATTAAGAACCTAAGACCAAACAACAGAGCAAAAGCGCTACCGGCAAAGAAACCAATCGTGCCCTGTAGTACTGTAAATAAGGACCAAAGAAATAAGCCGGAACCATACACCACACGGGAGCCATACTTATCTAAGACAATACCACCAGGAATTTGAAGTGCAGTATAGGACCAACCAAAAGCCGAAAAAGCCATTCCCATGGTCACTGTATCAAACCCTAGTTCTGCTCTCATACTCGATGCCGCAATGGAAAGGGTCGCACGATCAACATAATTGAACGTAGTAACCAAAAATAATACCGCTAACATAATATATCGAATGTTGGTTTTTTTGGTAGTACCCTGTTTATTATTCATTAAAAATTCTCCTTCTCATCTAATTTCATTCTTGACTTTTTCGGAAGAAATCCCCTTAACTATACCATGCCTAGCATTTTAGAATAAGTTCTGTTGACTATTGACGCTCCTCATCTCCTCTATTCCTAAAGTTGCATTGTTAACATTGACCTTGTTGGCATCACTTACCCTAATCATCAGTTCACTATTACACTTTATATATTGCAAGAACCGTGCCAATTGTCAGAATGTTAGAAACCCTAGCTTCAGCTTTTTATTTACTAAACAAACGTAGTAACATCTGATACATTTGTTGCGTCAAATGCTACATATGTTGTTGCCACATAACCTTAGTAGCAGGTATAATAGTCAAGAACATAGTTTTTTTATTTTAGAAGTTAAATTATCGAAAGAAATGTTATTTATTAATAATCTGCCATTAGCATACATGAGGAGGATTGATTACAATTGCCAAAAATAGCCTTCATTGCTCCCGATAAACAATTGTTTTTGCAAGGCAAGGAAATCATCCGCCAACTGGGTTGGGATGATCATTTTGATCTATACCTAGCACGACTCAATCGAGGAATTCGACTCGCCCAGAAGTTGCAAAACGAAGATGTGGATGTTATCGTTTGTAGAGGTGGCACTGCTAAATTAATTATTCAATCCCAAGTTAATATTCCTGTGGTAGAAATCCCCATTACCGGACAAGACCTAGCTCAAGTTTTCCACGAGTCAAAAAGAATAACTGGTTTATCTCACCCTAAGGTGGCTATCCTAGCGTATAGTAATATGGTGAATGATATTGAAGTCCTATCAAACATCCTTGCTATCGAATTGACCATTTATCCTCTAAAAACAATTGAAGATATACCCTCGAAAATAGCCGAAGTAGCCGCATCGGATGCCGACATCGTAGTCGGTGGCATAAAAAGCATCCTGCTAGCGGCAAAGCAAGGATTACAAACCCATCTCATACGTTCTGGTGATTTTTCTATCCGCGGGGCATTTCTTGAAGCACAAAAAATTGCCTTAGGCCGAAAAATTGAGAAGGAACGCGCTCAAGAATTTAAAGTGTTAGTGGATTATTCACTAGAAGGCATCATTAGTATTAATGAAGAGAGAGTCATTAAAGTGTTTAACCCAACTGCCGAACGTTTATTAAATCGCAGTGCCAAAGAAATGCTTGGGCAAAAAATAGACTTGGCACTCACCTTCATCAATGTTGAACCCTGTTTACATCACGGACAACAATCCATTGGCCAAGTCCTCCGACTTGGTGCTATCTGGATCACCTTTAACATTACGCCCATCATTGTTGACCAATTGATCATTGGTGCCATCATTACTTTCCATGATGTAACACGTATTCAGGAAATGGAAGCTAAAATTCGCAATGAAGTGATCGCCAGAAGATTTGTGGCAAAATACCATTTTACTGATATTTTAGGCATCTCTCCCCAAATGATTGAAACCAAACGAATTGCCCAAGAAATTTCCTTAATTGACGCCACTGTGTTAATCTCAGGAGAATCAGGAACTGGCAAAGAATTATTTGCACAAAGTATCCACAATGAAAGTCGCAGAAAAAATGGACCTTTTGTTGCTGTCAATTGCGCTGCATTACCGCAAAACTTGCTAGAGAGCGAACTTTTTGGCTATGTGGAAGGGGCTTTTACAGGCGCAACAAAGAAAGGTAAACCTGGTTTATTTGAAATGGCCCATCAGGGGACTATTTTTCTTGATGAAATCTCAGAGATGGATAAATATGGTCAAAGTCGTTTATTGCGTGTCTTACAAGAAAAACAAGTTATGCGCCTGGGAGATGATAAATATATCCCCGTGGATATGAGGATTATTGCCGCTACTAATAAAAACCTAATGGAACTTATTAAAGAAGGTCATTTTCGGCAAGATCTTTTTTATCGACTGAAGGTCTTAACAATAAATTTACCACCAGTACGGGACCGACACAAAGATGTTAAACATCTCGCCCATTATTTCTTGGAATATTATAAACGTGAACACCTGAAACAACTAGAAATTTCCCCAACAGGCTACGACTATTTGGCTGAATATTTTTGGCCAGGAAACGTTCGGGAATTAAAGTTTTTTATTGAAAGATTAGTCGTCATCGCCAGTGAAAAAGTCATTACCAAGGAGGTCTTAAAAAAATATTGGCAGGACCGGGAACCCGCCGCAGAACCCATACCCATTAACGAGGACACGACTCTCCTCACAGAAGAAAATCGCATTATTTCCACATTGTCACAATGTAATTCAAACATAACCCAGGCTGCTAATTTACTAGGAATGGATAGAAGCACACTCTACCGCAAGCTAAAAAGTTATAAAATTGCAGTCAAAAAGACTTATTAAAAGGTATATAAAACAGAAGCCACAACTTATTTTTAGTAAGTTATGGCTTTTGTTTATTATGTATCATCATTCACAAGTCTTAAGACGTTAAGGTTTTTCTTTTCCTTCAAAAATTTCTTCCTAATCGATATAATGTATTTGCTCATATGTTGCGATTATGCTTTTATTTTCTTGTCAATAAAAGCCTCTACCTCTAACAAACTACTCACGCTATTTCTAATGGGCAGAGCCATTAATACATCTTCCTTATAGGCAAGAGCATAGGCATCACTAATCCTAACATCAAGAATGCTTAATACGCTAGCATTTTTGTCTGCACGGAGGAATCGGCCAACTCCCTGGCGTAGCTTGGTCAGCATTTCTGGCAGTAAGACCTCCATCGGATCTAAAACCTGAGAAATCTTGTAGTCAATAATGGGATCAAAGGAGGGAAATGGTAATTCAACGATAATCAAAGAAGATAAGGCTGAATTTGGTATCTGCGTTCCTTCCCAATCGTCACTCGTTGCTAATAAAACTCCCTTACTTTCTGCAAACTCATCAATCACTGATTGTGAGATAGGCTCTCCCTCCCGTAGTAAACCGCAGAGAAGTCCTTTATTCATAAGCAATGTATGTACATCCTGCATATCTGCTGTGACATTAAATAGAACCAGAGTCCGCCCTTTACTACAAGCAATAAGTTCTGCCATTCGGTCAGCAATGGCGGCGATATAGATTGTCCGATTGTGCTTTTCATCAGGGCGCGGCAAATCATTAGGAATATACAACAAGGTTTTACCATTATCCTTAAAGGTTGGTGGCAAAGCATCAGATAACTCACTGTTGTCTTCAGGAAAGCCTACAGCTTCAGCATAATACCGATACCTGTATTGTTTCGTTCCTCGGCCATTACACAGGGTATCTGACGTGAGCACAACAGGAATGGACTGAGAAAACAATAATTTTTCCAGTTCATTATCTATTTTTTTCGGTGCCGTACAAATGGAAAAGTCACTTGACTCTGGGGATTGCTTTTCTAACCATACAAGATAAGATGAATTCGCATACTGCCACAATCTACGAATAAATTGAGGTAATTCCAGAGTCCCTTGGGGAAGGGAGGAAGAACAGGTTTGAATGACTTTTGCCAGTTCTTTGGCCCACTCATTGTAATTGACGATATGTTTATTCGGCAACCACCCCCGCTGAGATGCTTGAAATCCCTGACCTACTTCACTAAAGAATTGTATCCGATATTCTCGGACCTTACGCAAATTTTCAATATGATTTTTACGGTTAGGACCCTTCGGAATGGCTTGCTGTAGAGCCCTCTCCACGGATATCAAGCCTTCTACTGTCCACTTTGTTGTGAAGGCGGCACGCCCTTGTCCTTCTAAGCGATGAGCTTCATCAATGATATAAAGAATTGTCGCATCTTTTTTAAGACCTTGCCCTTGGGAAGGTTTCTGCAATAAATGACGAATAAGCCTTTCTTGATTCATGATGATAATTCTGGCACCACCAGCAATATCAAGAACTGGCCCTCTTTCCAGTACGACCTTGGGGGCCAAGATACCAGTAAGAAGTTTTACTTGCTCGCTGTCTCTAACTAATTGTTCTCCTAAAGCCATTGTAGCTGTCGCAATCACTACGGACTTATCAAATTTCTGCACAGCAAATAGGGCTGGAATGAGATATGCGAAGGATTTGCCAATTCCGACACCTGCTTCAGCCATGATATGATGGCTTTTGGATATTGCTTCGGCAATATCAATGGACAGCATGGCCTGTCCCTGCCGATCTTCCAACCCAAACTGCTCTGGATCGTCAAAAAAACTAATCGTTGGTATCAGTACAGCCTGTTCGATTTCTCTTCTTCGCGACCCAGCTTTTTCATGTTGCTCATCCCCATATATATCGCGCATAGAGCCTCCTAGCACTCATTTCATGAGTGCTTTTTTATTTATTGGCACTTTACTCCAAGTGCCAGCTACCCATTTCATCAATAATAAGTTTTTTATCATGATACTCAATCAACGTACTACGATGTCCAACACTGACAATTGTTGCATGGGGAAGTTGTCCCCTTAGTAGTTTATATAATTCTTTTTCAGTCCCTTCATCAATTGCTGAAGTTGCCTCGTCAAGGAACAGCCAATTTGGTTTTTGCAGCAATGCCCTGACAAAAGCTATACGTTGTTGCTCTCCTAATGAGAGAATATGGGACCAATCTTCCGTGTTGTCTAATTTATCTGCAAGTTCACTTAGCTTGCAAAGTTCCATGACAGAACGAATGTTATCATCCGTTGCAAAGTCTGGTTTAAAGGGATAAAGCACCGACTCCCGCAAGGTACCAAGAGGCAAATAAGGTTTTTGTGGCAAAAACAGCAACCTTTGTCCTTCTGGAATGGTAATCTCACCTTGCCCAAAGGGCCAAATGCCAGCTAAGGTTCGTATGAGCGTACTTTTACCACAACCAGACGGGCCCATAATTAATAAAGAACCGCCAGGATTAATTGTTAAGTTCAGATTCTTGAGCAGCTCTTCCCCATTGGGTATGGTAACCTGTAACTGTACTACATCAACAGCAGCTTTCTGGCCATAGGTCATGGTAATAGCTTTTTTGTCAGATATCTTATGGGCGGTCGTTATACTATTCTCAAAACCAATCAAACGATTAATAACGGCCTGCCATTCGGCAAATAAGGAGTAACTATCCACAAAAAACGACAATGCATCCTGTACGCGACCAAAAGCTGATGACGTTTGAATAAGACCACCCAAAGGTATTTGATTGCTGAAATAGCGTGGGGCGGCGACAACCAAAGGAAAGATGATAGCGATTTGCGAATAACCAGAAGTAAACCATGTCAATTTCTTTTGTCGTAACATCAATTCCCGAAAATTATTAACGACCATATGAAAACGCTTTAATAAATTAGCTTGTTCTTGTTGTTCACCACTATACAGAGCGATGCTCTCACTATTCTCCCTAAGGCGCACTAGGCTAAACCGGAAGTCAGCTTCATAACGTTGTTGGCTGAAATTCAGCCCCACAAGAGGATGACCGATTTTAGTTGTCAGCCACGTACCAACTGTGGCATACAAAATAGCCACCCACACCATATAACCAGGAATGGAAATTTCATGTTCCCCCATAGGGAATGAGAAATCCCCAGAAAGCTTCCATAATATAAGAATAAAAGAGCATAACGTGACGGTAGCCTTTAGCAGTCCAAGGGATAAACGGAGGGACAAATTAACAAAAGATTTTACATCTTCGCTAATTCGCTGATCCGGATTATCCGTGTTATTATCCAATAGTTGCATCTGATAATAGGACTGTTTATGTAGCCAATTGTCCAGATATTGTTTTGTAAGCCAACGGCGCCATTTAATCTCCAGTAATTGTTGCATATAAAGTTCATACACTGCTACAATAATATAAAAAGTTGCCAATATGGAGAAGGTGCCAAGGGCACTAACGAAACCATCTTTGTCATAATTCTGCAACGTGTTATAAAAGGTATTATTCCATTCATTCAACAATACTAGTATATAAACATGTCCTAAATTTAGACTAACAATGACACCGAGTAGTAGTTTAGCCCGCCATTTTTCTTCTGAAACCCAATAACCTCTGGTGATCTGCCACAACCCTTGAAAAAATTCACCGTTCATTTTGTTCATGATCATTAAGTCCTTTCATTGATAATTTATCATTTACATTTTTCTTGAATGTCTCTCGTTTTCTATACATGTCGCGAAAGTCCTCTTTATGATGGCGTAAAATAGTTACAACACGATTGGCGAAGCCTCATCATTAAAAGGATTTGTCCTCATTGCCAAAGAAAACAAATAGGGATAATCCCTTTGTAAATGTTTCATATAGACCAGCCATTCATAAATCATCAAGCCATACACCCGTTCAATATCACCGGCAATATGACCATAATCAGAGAGAGGCAAATCTTCTACACTCTCCCGGTGGGCTAATTCTTCCGCTAAATGAAAAACTGCCCATAATAATTCGGTAAAGGTATCATGCTCTAATAAATTGGAATTTTCCAATAGTCCTAATAGAAAGTGCCGTTTCACCAATAAATACTCGCGTAATTTTACTAAATCACCTTTTTGACCATCAACTTTATAATCATGTTTGCGAACCAACTGATAGGCGTGGCGAAAATCTTGGTTACTCCAATCCCCATCCACCATCATACCTTTTTTTAGCTCATCACCGTGCTCATCAAAATCACAACAAGCTTTCACCAAATCTAATCCCACTTCACTAAAAAAAACGCCAATTACCATATTCATTTTTTTGAGCATGACCCGTTTTTCTCGCATACTTAATAATTGATTTAGCAGTAAGGTGACTAACAAAATTTGCACCGGTACAAAGGCTAAATCTTGTAGCAGATAAAACAAGGTATCACGCACATTATCAAAAATGATAATTTGTAGATAATACACAAGACCTGATAATAGCATTAAAGAGCTACCAACTAGTAACTGCCAATTCCGATCATTCATCCTTCCACTCCTTCCCTTTGCATCCATCTTCTTTGGGAACGTCCTGCTGCCGAAACATAAAATGGGGCCTTGGAAATACATCCATCAGCCCCATTGCCAATTCCCTCTGTTTTTACTGAGTATAACACACCCTAAAATTCCTAGCAATCTTTAGCTTTACTTATTTGCCGCGAATATCAACCTTTGCATCATATAATGTGCTGGCCGCTGCCCGGTCAGTAAGACGTTGGGATGTTAAGGCATTCACTGAGCGGTTACCTGGCGCATTCGCAAGTTCAAAGAGGCCTTCCGATACCACTACGCCAGTGGGGACCTTAGAAGTAATCTGCAAAATAAAGGTAACTTCCCCCCGCTGGTTAAAGGCAATGACCTCTTGTTTATCCTGGAGCTTCTTCTCATCAGCATCACTAGGATTCATCATAAGATACATAGCTTCTCTTTTAGCGAGAAGATCATCCCGTTCATTAAATGAAGAATTGAGAGAGTATAATCCTGGGGCACTCATGAACCAAAACGGAGCATCATCACCATGAGGTTGGTTATACGTGGGCAAGGGTTCAGCATCCCGGGGATTAAAAATTTCTATTTTTCCCGAGGGGGTTTTGTACGTTACTTTGTAATCAGGGGGCAATGGCAGTTCGACAGGTAGTCCTTGCTGAATTTTAGCCTTATCTATACCCGCCAACCACGGCTGTGAGCCAGCGAGTAATTCATCAATCATCTGGTCCGTTGACTGCTGAAAAAAAGGTTCTTCAAAACCCATGCCATCAGCCAATAGCCTGAAAACATCCCAGTTGGATTTAGCATTTCCCACGGGAGGGATAACAGGAAAGGCCCGTTGAATACAATAATGTCCATAAGCACGATATAGATCCCCATGTTCTAGTGAAGTGGTGGCGGGCAATATGATATCTGCATAACGGGCGGTGTCAGTCATAAAACGTTCATGTACTACCGTAAAAAGATCTGCCCGCAACAGGCCCGTTAGCACCGCATTTTGGTCAGGAGTCACAATCGCTGGGTTAGAATGATATACATATAGACTTTTCACTGGTGGACTGGTCTTATCTTGTAGCGCCTGACCTAGTTGATTCATATTCACAATCCGCGTAGGTTCTTGCATAAAGTCTGCTCGAGTGATTGCATCCATGTCAAAAGCACTGCCCGTGGCAATACTTGCTAAGAGTCCACCGCCAGTTTTGGCCCAGGCCCCGACAACAGCTGGCAGACAAGTTATGGCGCGAACCGTCATAGCTCCATTTCCATAGCGGGATAAGCCACTACCGAGGACGATGAAGGGGGCACGGGCTTTTCCATAGTGATGAGTCATCTCCTCAATGGTAGCAATCTCAATTCCAGTGATTTGACTTACAACTTCTGGTGAGTACTTAGGTAAAACCCTTTCTTTTAGCATGTCAAAACCTTGCACATGATCAGTAATAAACTTTTCATCCACAAGATTATGTTTTACTAAACCATTCATCAAACCTAACGCTAGGGCACCATCACTGCCCGGCCTTACTAGAATGACCTTATCGGCAATTTGGGCGGTGGGGGATTGGTAGGTCTCAATGAGCCAAACAACAGCTCCCCGCTGTTTGGCTTCACGTATCTGGTGTAGCAAGTGAATATTAGTGGCCAATACATTAGTTCCCCACAGAATGATCAGATCGCTGGCAGCCACTTCCTGAGGATGTGGCGCCAAAGTAGCCCCCATGACTGCTGACCAACCATAGCCTTTGGCCGACGAACAAATCGTACGTTCAAGACGAGAAGCTCCCAACCGATGAAAAAAAGCCTCACCACTGTTGCGTTGGACCAGTCCCATTGTTCCTGCATAAGAATAAGGCAGGATGGATTCAGCGCCATATTCATCAATGATTTTCTGCCAGCGACCCTTAATAATACAAATGGCCTCATCCCAAGTAATGGGTCGAAATTGCCCCGTTCCCTTTGGTCCAGTCCGTAATAAGGGTTCTACCAGTCGGTGGGGAGAATGTACAGTTTTTTCATAATGAATCATTTTACTGCACAATGTTCCTCTCGTATGAGGATGATCTGGATCCCCCATAACCTTTACCGCTTTCCCAGCTACCGTTTCAACTAATAGACCACAGGTGTCTGGACAGTCATAAGGACAAACTGATGGCTTTGTCCCACGATTCATTGTATCCCCCTCCTATATCCTATTTCCCTTGATATAATAAGCTTCACCATTCGACAATGGCCCAAGGTTCTATATTGGTAATAGTTTCTTTACAATATTATAATATAGATCAGTAGATTTGCCTATATGTCTGCTTGCACCCTAAAAAAGCACTAACGCACCCTATTTAGCCGTAAAGACACAATATATACAAAATGAATAAGAATGCCTTTTGTATATATTGTGTCTTTACGGCTAATCATTATTTATAATCACAAACTTATTATATATATCTCTCTTGAAATATACCTTTACGAATCGACTATGATCCTTTTCGTTAAAAAAAAACGTTTTGACATGCTGCAAATTATTTGAATGAAAAAACAATTAAAACGGCAATAAGAGCTAGGAACATCCCTGGAGCAGTGCGTTTAGCAATCTCCATAGGATTTACACCGGCAATTGTTGCACAAACAATAGTCGCACCTGCTACTGGGGACATTGTACGTCCGAGTCCTCCCGATATTGTCGCAAGAGAGCCCATATCTGTAATTGTAAAACCAAATTGGGCAGCATGGGGAGTCACTGCACCATTAAAAGCCAAAGCGGCAGCATCACCCGAACCACTGAGCACTGCTAGAAAAAACGGACCCACGGATGCTGCATATCTAGCTATATCCTGAGATTCTTTCATTTTTTCAATGAGTGCACCCGTGAGTCCAATGGTATCCATGCCCTGCGTGAACACAGCGGCGGCAATAATAATACCCATGATTGCGCCATAAGAATCACCCATGCCTTTAAAAAAGCTGTTGGATATTTCTTCTGCCCTGCCTAACGTCACGACAAATCCTAGTACGACGCCTATAATCATCGCTTGAGGAACTGTAACAGTCGGGATAAGACCAACCATTTTGCTACCTAATACCAACAAGATAAGCGGAATAATGGGAATGAGAGCTTTTATAAAATTGACCTTAAACTTTTGCTCATCACCGATAATTTCAGCGGCACGCTCAGCGCTCGCACCTTCTTTTCGTAAATAAGCAACAATCGTTAACATTGTTGCCGAAACGGCAAGACAAACAAGGGCAGCCGTGGTATGACCAGCGATCACTGTCATTACATCAACATTGGCTAATTTAGCCACAAAGGGATTATGGGAAAGACCAGGGCTCATCACACTGCCGATTGTCCCAGCCATAACACAAGCAGCAGCCATCGCAGGGCGTACACCCGAGCCAATTAACGTAGGTATTAATACGGCACCCACAGCAGCAGCGCAACCTGCAGTACTTGGTAAAGCAATATTAATCACCCATGTCATGATCACGGCTCCGGGTATCAGGATAAATTTAGCTTTTCTTAGCAAGCTAGTTAAAAAGTTTACTAAATGACTATCACAGCCAGTTAGTTTCATTACATAAGAAAAACCCATTACGGTACAAATCGTAGTTACAAGGCCTTCGTTCACCATTGCTTTAGCAAAAGCATCGACAGCGACTAACGGCTTACCGACGACTAAAGCCATTGCCACACCTGCTACAAATAGAACTAACCTGGTCTCATAACGTTTGATGATGGCTACGAATGTTAAAAGTACAATTAAAATACCAATCAAAACCACGACTTGACCCTCCCCAAAATTTTCTTTCCTCATCATCTCGTATCTTAGTCATTTTAAATGACTTGGCTAATGTGCATTACCTTGAATTTTCCACCACTTTCCGTTGCAGCTTTATTTAGCTGGACAAGACAAGTAGGACACTCTGAAACAACAATGTTCGCCCCTGAATTTTCAATATTAATTCGTTTCTTGTCTAGGATTGATTCTGCGATATCAGGATAGTCAATATGAAATGATCCAGCACCGCCACAACAAGTGTCCGATCCTGTCATTTCAATAAAATTTCCCGTTGCTGCTAATAGTTGACGAGGCTGTTTTTTTATACCTTGCCCCCTTCCCAAATGACAGGGTTCATGAAATGTAAGTTTTGCGTCAACACGATTCTGAGGTTGATAACCAACATGAACGAGATATTCACTGAGTCCCATAATTTTTCCACTGAAGGCCGTTGCTCGTTCTTTCCACTCAGGGTCGTTTATAAAATAAGTTGCCATATGCTTTAATGTACCGCTACAGCTCGCACAATCACTCACAATCACATCAGCATTTTCAAAGAGGGTTATATTTTTTTTTGCCATTTCTAAAAAATCCGCACGCAGCCCATGAGCAAGGTGGGGTAAACCGCAACACATGTTATCGATAAGTTGTGGCTTCGTGAGTGTCCGCAGGATAGCGATTGTCCCTTCTACAGCATCAGGGAACATCATACGCATGCCACAGCCTTTAAAATAGGCAACCTTGCTTTTATCAGATACCTTCACGGGCGACATTTGTGTTACGCTGCCCAGAGCGGCAGGACCTGCAAATGATGCCAGATACTGTTCGCGGGTAAATTCACTAGGAGCCATACCACTAGGGACCAACTTATTTATGCCGATCTTACGTAACACCTTCAGCGTCCCCGCAGATAATTTTACAAGAGTGCGATTCTTCATTAGGGTACCTAATGCTTTATATTTAGCACCAGGACTACCATTTTTATTGGCAAAATATTGACGCAGGGCAATCATGGCATCATCCGTTTTCACCTTGCTAGGACAATTATCCACACAGGTGCGGCACAAGAGACAGAAATTCATCATGTTGAGGACCTCAGCACTCGGTTTAACAACTCCCAACAAGAGTCCCCTCGCTATATTGTTTTTGCCCCGGGCACTTGATGACTCTATATCTTTAACGCCAAATAAAGGGCATACTGTTAGACAAGTACCACAACGGTCACACTGACTGACAATATCATTCACTGTTTTTAAGTATTGATCAGTATCTGAATTTTTCATTACAAACTCCTCACTACCAAATTTTATTTGGATTAAGAATTCCCTTAGGATCAAAAGATTGTTTGATCATTTTCAAGGCATTGACCCCTGCTACTCCTAAAGCCTTAGCAATATGAGGTCGTTTGGTTACGCCAATACCATGTTCTCCGGATAAAGTACCACCGACAGAAAGAGCTGCTGTAAAAATTTCATTAATGGCATCATGAGCGCGCTGTTCTTCCCCCGGCTGGGATAAATCACACAGTACCGAAGGATGGACGTTCCCATCACCAGCATGTCCGTAAACGGCAATTGTTAGGCTGTATTTTTCTGCTATCTTGCGTATCAGACGAATGGTCTCCGGAAAGGCATTGCGTGGTACCGAAATATCTTCGCCAAAGCGGTTAGGTGCTGCAGCACCAATGGCTGAACTGAGTCCACGCCGTATTGCCCAAATTTCATCTACTTCTTGCTGAGAAGTCGCAACCCGCACTTCATGTACGCCAAATTCAGTGGCGATGGTTTGAATGATCTGGGCTTGTTTTTCTAGATCTTCATTGGTTTCGCCATCAATTTCTATCACGATACAGGCTTCTATGCTGGGATCAATATCAAGTTTACGGTGTCTGGCTACGGCCTGCAAGCTGATTTTATCCATGATTTCCGCCGCCGCTGGTACTACGCCGGATATTAACATTTTGTGGATAGTCTTACAAGCATCATCTAATGACGGAAACATTAATTGTATGGTATTCCTTTTTTTAGGCATAGGAATTAAGCGTAGTGTGACCTTGGTGACAACGCCTAAAGTTCCTTCCGAACCGGTAAATAATTGGGTGAGATTATAGCCAGTTACGTTTTTCAGTGCTTTACCGCCCGTATTAATAATACTACCGTCCGCTAATACGACCTCAAGTCCCATGACATAATTGCTGGTCACCCCATACTTAACGGCCCGCATGCCACCAGCATTTTCTGCCACATTGCCACCAATGGTTGAATACTTCCAACTAGCCGGGTCTGGCGGAAAAAACAAACCTTTCGCAGCGCAGCAATTATAAACGTCGATGGTCCGCACGCCAGCTTCCACTGTAATCATCATATTTCCTTCGTCAAGTTCGATGATTTTCGTCAAACGATGCAGGGCGAGGGAAATACCACCACAGACAGGGATACTACCGCCAGTACGACCACTCGCCGTTCCACGGGGTGTTACGGGAATACCATATTCATTGGCGATGACCATTACTGCCGATATTTCTTCCGCAGTATTGGGAATAACTACAAGATCGGGAATATTGTCCTCCGACATGGGAACAAAGGATGAGTCATAAGAATATCCAAAACACTCATCTTTAGAATCTATGGCATTTTCCACACCAACGATCTTGCGAATTTTCTTTTTAATTTCATCGGTTATCATTCATTATACCTCCAATAATTTTACAAAGGTTTACATTGTTCACTCTCTGATTCCATGTGCATAAATTAACACTACCATACACTCTAATAAAAATATAATTTTTTATTACAATGAGTTGATAGCTTATGCCTATGATAGGTATAAGCTATTTGAATCAAAACTAAATCCCAGCAACGTCTCTATGCTAAAAAGCCATAAATAGAGGTTGCTGGGATTTATTCAATCACAGGATCATTAATCTTTGTAAGTTTATATTGCCCTTCAAGAAATTTTATAAACGCCATCGATGCATTTGATAAACATTTATCCTTCTTCCAAGCTAGACCAATGTCAAATTTAATAGGTTCCTCCAATGGAACGACAGCAATCCGCGAATCGTCCTGGACGACCATCTTCATCAGAAAAGAAATTCCCGATCCGTTAGCAATTAAGCCTTTTATTGTTCTAATTTGATTTAAACACCCTATGGTCTTTGGCATAAAATGTTGACGTAAACATCGATTGATGACAACTTGATGCTGATAGGATTTTTCTTTTAATAGGATAAATGATTCATTTTTTAGTTGGTCAAATCTTACGTTTTGTTGCCGATTTAGGTGGTGATCGGGATTCATACACAGGACAAGTTGTTCTTGGATGAGAACCAAGGTACTGAGTGTTTCAGAATTCTCAGGCAAAATGATGATTGCCAAATCAAGCTCGTCTTTTTCCAATTTGACAGCAGTCTCTAAGGATGATGTTTCTTCATAAGCCAGCAGTTGTAAGCCAGGGAACTTTTTTTTAAAACTAGAGAAGATGTTCGGAAATAGATAGGATCCAATCATAGGCGGAACGCCCACTTTAATCGTTCCTTTATGACAGGTTTTAAAGTCTTTTGCTTCCTGTACTGCTTGCTGACAATCATCAAGAATCTTTTCCATCCGCACAAGGAAAGCCTGTCCCTCAATGGTGAGAACTGCCTTCCTTTTACTCCTGTCGAAAAGCTGAACACCAATTTCCTCCTCCAACTTGCGGACGGCTTGAGTTATGGAAGGCTGAGAAATATGTAATTGTTCCGCGGCTCTGGTAAAGCTCTGTAGTTTGCCTACCATGCAAAAATATTCAATTTGTCTTAATTCCAAAATGCAAAAAGCCTCCCATAACAACATCTTCATCAATGATGAGATGTTTCATCTCAGTCAACTCATTCAGCTAATACTGAACATCGGAACAACCGCGAGGGACGATCCCCTCACAGAAGCCGAAAAATCGGACTTTCTCTTTCTATGATAGAAGTGGAAGCTTTTAATTGTATAAATTTTACAATTAAAAGTTACAGATCTTTCGTCTCAAGGTTTAACAATGCTGCCGCACCTTGATCTAAAAGCCAATAGATTTCACCATGTACAGGTTTAATTAATTGAGCAGGTAGCCGGGTGTGATCCGGAGGACCTTCAATGACTTCTTTTAAAACTTGGGCCTTTGTACTACCCGTAACCAGAAAAACGATTGTGGCAGCTTGATTTAGAATAGGAGCCGTTAGCGTCACCCGATAGATATCTTGCTCTGCTATATACACTTCACTGACCCAGGAATCTTGTATTTTCAAGGCCTCAGTGTCCGGAAACAGAGATGCAGTATGCCCGTTATCACCCACCCCTAAAAATACAAGATCAAATTGTGGTGTTTGGCCTTTGAACGTAGCTTGCAAGACCTGTTCGTATTGCTCTGCGGCCATACTTGGTGAGCCGTCATAAACAATGGGATGAATATTGGCCTCGGGAATTGGTACATGATCGAGGAAAGATTGACGAGCCATTAATTGATTACTTAACTGATGATTAGCAGGTACACAACGCTCATCGCCCCAATACACATGAACCTTGGCCCAAGGTATTGCACTACAATAGGGTTTTCCCGCCAATAATTCATACATGAGGCGTGGCGTCCCGCCACCAGCCAACACGACATTACAGCGCCCCCGCTCTTCAACGGCCTGGCAAACTTTTTTCGCGAATAATTCAGCCGCCGCCATACTTTGT
>Ga0209123_1001794_pt1 | contig 19905 bp, 21 predicted proteins | sample BarGraIncu00431A_FD_184500 | JGI IMG/M metagenome (GOLD analysis project Ga0209123, IMG submission 184500) | Arctic peat soil microbial communities from Barrow, Alaska, USA - Barrow Graham LP Incubations 004-31A (SPAdes) (version 2) | ecosystem: Environmental > Terrestrial > Soil > Wetlands >... | reverse complement strand
CGTAAACCGCTTGTGGATACGAAAAAAAGTAGTACTTTTGCACCACAAACAAATCGCGGAGTGGAGCAGTGGTAGCTCGTTGGGCTCATAACCCAAAGGTCATAGGTTCGAGTCCTGTCTCCGCAACAAAAAGGCTGTAAATATTTGATATTCATGTATTTGCAGCCTTTTCTCTTAAATAGCCGGCACAAAATCGGGAGAATCCCCCAGATATGAAATTAACGTTACATTCATTCGAACAGATCGAAAGAATGTAAAAAAATGTCTTCATCAGCGAACAAAAAAACTTCTATTTCTGCAATTGTATCCTACACAATTTTTTTGGTTGAGTTCTGATCTTACTTCAAGAATTGCTTGTCCGATAGCTTTCCTTAGTAATGTTTCTAACTGTATATTGCTATTTTGGTTATCCATAATGGTTTTATTTTTTTAAAATATTTTATTTTTTCTACTCAGCTTTGACATTTTCTCGACCTACTGTCCTACCGTCCCACAAAAAATGAAAGCTCCAGACATAAGACCTGAAGCTTTCATTAAATATTTACAAAGACTATTTTTCTATATTTTTCAAAATTAAAATTTCATCTATAATTCTTTACCATGACAGTTTTTAAAATTTTTGGAACTTCCACATGGACATTTCGAATTTCCTTTTAATGCCCATAAAGCAGCAATTTTATCATATTTCTGACATTCATATATATCTTTAACATAATCAACTGTTTCAAGGGAAGGTAGTCGAAATGAAAATACAGATATTCCACCAACATTTGTAAATGAAAAATCACCTCTAGCTATTATATCCATTCCAATAATACAATCAAAATTGCCAACAACATCCGAACATTCAGAAACTTTTACAGATCTAAAATGAAGATTATTGATCAAGACTATATCAACAATATAGGTATTTACCAGACTACTTCCACCAGCATGATTCACATTAGCTACACCACTTGGCTTTAGACCCAATAATACTGCAGCATTTGGTGTAATTACGCTATTAGTTGCACCTGTATCCCACAGTGCTTTAACAATATGAACACGAGAATCATTAATATTAATTAGATCTTGATCAATAGGAAGTGCAAGACCAACGTCAGTTAAAATTTCTCTAAATACTCCACCATCTGCAGTAAGGGTAAACGCTTGTGCTTCGGAAATTCTCATAACATTAGAAAATTACCCTTGTACGAAATGTTTGAGTATAGCTTTCGTTTCCTGGTTGACATTCTTGAATTAAAAATGTTCCTAACTCTTCATTTTTAATAGTTTCAGAATAAGCAAGAATCTCTGTATCATATACACCAATAACTTGTTTACCCTTGATAACTATGAACTTCCCTTTGTATTTTTCAACAAGTTCTGCTTGATTTTTAAGATAAAAATCAAATTCTTCTTTTAACATAATAAAATGTATTAAGGGTTTAAAAATGGTTGACAAAAGTAAACAAAAGAAATCATATCTATTAATCATTTAACATATATTATTTTGATAATAGATTTATTCGGTTATAGTCAGATATTAAATTCGCTTATATAACCTAATGCCCCATATTGCTGTTATAGTAGGGAGGATCAACATAAAAAAAGGAATTTTCCCGATCGCGAGACTTAATAATGTATAAGGCATCCGCACACTCTATTTGCACATCCTGCAATTTAAAGGCTAGATCCATCGAAAATGATTCTTTTCGGTTTGTGATATGCTTTGAGGTCATGTTGACACTGATATCGTAAGCCTATTTGGGTATCTAATAACTAATTTATTTACTTACTTACTTATTAGTAAAAATGGTTATTAATATTTTTAAATAACAGATATTCATAATGTTAACGATCTAATAGCTGATAATTCTATTAGAAATATATTAGAAACTAATAGAGTTCGAAAAAAACGCATAAAGAGGAAGTGCACTGGATACATTTCTCGACAGCGGAAAACTCCGAATGATAAGGGATTGTAAAAAAAACGCCTTTAGGCCACCTATTTGGGTTGACGAATATAATAACCTGCGGTTTATTTCTCCGGGCATCACCTATGCAAAGAAAAATAAGGGAGTAAATGAGGGAGTATATCTTGAAATTGAGGGTGTAAAAGAAGGTGCTAAACATGTATAGTCCTAAAATAGGTTTACAATAATACTCACTCCAATTTGCGCCTCTGGAATAATTTATTTCTACCTTTGTAAGGGTTGTCTCAAAATAAAACTAGTTAGAATCTCATGGCGAAAGTAAAAAGCCTTTACGTGTGCAACAATTGCGGAGCCGACTCCCCCAAATGGGTGGGCAAATGTCCCATTTGCGGTGAATGGAATACGTATCACGAAGAAATCATCCGGATCGACGCAGCGTCAAAAAGGGCTTCGTCCTCCGGATTTCATGCGCCCAAATCCAAGCCGGTCTTGCTATCGGATGTGGAACTGGCCGATGAACCGCGCATCAGTACCGGTGGAGGTGAATTGGATCGTGTACTGGGTGGTGGCATCGTACCGGGATCGCTGATTCTGATAGGCGGTGAGCCGGGTATCGGAAAATCCACACTGGTGTTGCAGACTGTTTTGCAAATGCACGACAAAAAAGTGTTGTACGTTTCAGGTGAAGAAAGTGTCGGACAGCTCAAGCTAAGGGCTGAACGCATCCCCGGTGAAAATACCCAGGCCTGGTTTGTCAGCGAAACATCGCTCGAAGAAATATTCATACACATCGCAAATATTAAACCGGATCTGGTCATTATTGATTCCATCCAGACTGTTTCCACTGAAATGGCCGAATCTTCACCGGGCAGTGTAACTCAAGTGCGTGAATCGGCAGCTGCACTTTTACGTTTTGCCAAAGAAAGTGCCACACCCGTTATTCTAATTGGTCATATAAATAAGGAAGGGAGCATTGCAGGCCCCAAAGTACTGGAACACATTGTTGACACCGTGCTTCTTTTTGAAGGCGACCAACAATTTCTTTACCGCATTCTCCGTTCCATGAAAAATCGCTTTGGAAGTACTTCGGAAATTGGCATTTACGAAATGCTTCAGGATGGCCTGCGCGAAGTGGCGAATCCTTCTGAAATGCTGCTCTCACAAAATAACATCGATTTGAGCGGTGTGTCAATTGCCGCGACCATCGAAGGTATTCGTCCTTTCCTCATCGAAGTACAGGCTCTGGTAAGCACAGCTGCGTATGGCACGCCTCAACGTTCTGCCACAGGTTTCGACCTGAGACGACTAAACATGCTTTTGGCTGTTCTTGAAAAACGGGCAGGATTCAAAATCGCTCAGAAAGACGTTTTTCTGAATATTGCCGGCGGCATCAAGGTAAACGATCCTGCCATTGATTTGGCGGTGCTTTGTTCCATTCTTTCTTCCAGCCTCGACATCACCATCGACAGACATTGCTGCCTGGCTGGTGAAGTCGGGCTTTCAGGCGAAATCCGACCTGTAAATCGCATTGAACAGCGCATTCTCGAAGCCCGGAAACTGGGTTTTAAGCGCATCATTATCCCAAAATTTTCCACTTCAGCCGTAGACTTCAAACGTTTTAACATGGAGATTCAGCACGTCAGCAAAGTGGAAGAAGCTTTTAAATTGCTCTTTAAATAAAAACTCATGACTCAGGAATTTGACCTTCGCATACTGCCGGAACAGGCCGCCAATGAACAATCCATCAAATACCTGCTAGTTCGGGAAAAAGGTGTTTCACCCGATCGTTATTGCGGAATCCGCATACTCAAACGCTCCATTGATGCACGTCAGCGTACCATTTTCATTAATCTGAGGGTACGAGTGTATCTGGATGAACAACCGGAAGAAAACCTTTTCACCCCGATAGAATATTCGGATGTTTCCGAAAAGCCTTCTGCCATCATCGTAGGCGTAGGCCCTGGCGGGCTTTTTGCAGCCCTGCGGCTGATTGAACTTGGCATTCGCCCCATTGTGGTGGAACGCGGTAAACCAGTTAATGAACGAAAACGTGACCTCGCACAGATATCCCGCGAACAAATTGTTGATCCTGAATCCAATTACAGTTTTGGCGAAGGTGGTGCCGGTGCTTTTTCAGACGGTAAACTTTACACCAGAAGCAAAAAACGGGGCAATGTGGATAAAATCCTGCAAGTCTTTTGCCAATTCGGAGCCAGTTCTTCGATTTTAGTGGATGCACATCCCCATATAGGTACAGACAAGTTGCCTTCAGTGATTGAAAGCATGAGAGATAAGATCAGATCTTGTGGTGGAGAAGTTCATTTTGAAACACGAATGGACGATATCCTCCTGCATCAAAACGAAATTGTCGGTATACGGACTTCCAACGGAAAAGAATTCAGAGGCCCTGTCATCCTGGCCACCGGCCATTCTGCCAGGGACGTCTATCGGCTTTTAAATCAAAAAGGCATTCGTCAGGAAGCAAAAAGTCTGGCACTTGGTGTTCGCGTGGAACACCCGCAAATGTTGATAGACCAGATCATGTACCACTCACAAAAAGGTCGGGGCGAATTCCTGCCTGCTGCTGAATACAACTTTGTAACGCAAGTTCAGGAACGTGGTGTATATTCCTTTTGTATGTGTCCGGGAGGCTTTGTTGTCCCTGCCGCCAGTGGCTCGGAACAGGTCGTTGTCAATGGCATGTCTCCTTCCAACCGGGGCTCTAAGTGGGGCAATGCAGGTATGGTGGTGGAATTTCATCCGGAAGACATCGCAGAAAACAGGATTAATGGTTTAGATTCAGAACTAATCGATTCAGCCCCCGAACTGGCAGTGATGCATTTTCAGGAACAACTTGAAAAACTTAGCTACCTGCAAGGTGGATCTTTACAAACCGCTCCTGTTCAGCGAATGAACGATTTCATCAAAGGCAGAATTTCAGAATATTTACCCGACACGTCCTATACCCCAGGTGTAAAAAGCTCAGCACTTCACGAATGGCTGCCAAAAGGTATTTCAACACGTTTGCAGGAAGGGTTCAAGATTTTCGACCGCAGCAACAAGGGTTTCCTCACAAACGAAGCGCTGCTCCTCGGAGTTGAAACCCGTACCTCTTCCCCTATTCGGATCTTACGTGATCCGCAAATGCTCGAACATATTGAAATCAAGGGTTTGTATCCTTGTGGTGAAGGGGCCGGTTACGCAGGTGGTATTGTCAGTGCCGCTATTGACGGTGAACGGTGTGCGGAAAGTCTGGCAAATTCATTAAAATCTGGTCTTTTGAATAAATAGACACTACTACAACAAACTGTCAATAGGACATAATACTAATTTAAAAAACGCCATATTGACCACTTTGTATTTTTGGCAAAACAATTGAAGTCTCCTGGTTGTTTAAAGCAAAAACAATTATGAACTTCAACAATTTCACCATCAAATCTCAGGAAGCTGTTCAAAAAGCCATCGATTTGGCTACAAGTAAACAACAGCAAGCTATTGAAACGCCTCATCTGCTTAAAAGCATCATGGAGGTCGGAGAAAGTGTAACAAATTTTATTTTCCAGAAATCAGGAGCGAACACCAGTACGCTAAATACTGTATTGGACAAACTTCTGGACAGCTACCCTAGGGTGACCAATGCTGAACCGTATCTTTCAAGGGAAACGAACACCGTTTTACAAAAAGCGGTTGATTATTCCGGCAAAGAAGGCGATCAGTTTGTTTCTATGGAATTTATACTATTGGCTTTGCTGACCGAAAAAAATGCAGTTTCGGGTTTGTTGAAAGAGGCAGGTCTCTCCGAAAAAGTGATGCATGCCGCTATTCAGGAACTGAGAAAAGGTTCCAAAGTAAACAGTCAGTCTGCAGAAGACACCTACAACGCCCTAAATAAATTTGCCATTAACCTGAATGAACGCGCCCGTTCCGGAAAGCTGGATCCTGTGATTGGGCGGGACGAGGAAATCCGTCGGGTGCTGCAGATTCTAAGCCGACGCACCAAAAACAACCCCATTCTGATAGGCGAACCCGGCACCGGAAAAACTGCCATTGCCGAAGGTTTGGCTCATCGGATCGTCCGTGGTGATGTTCCGGAAAACCTGAAAAGCAAGCAATTGTTTTCGCTGGATATGGGTGCATTGATAGCCGGTGCCAAATACAAAGGTGAATTTGAGGAAAGGTTAAAATCAGTCATCAATGAAGTGATCAAGTCCGAAGGTGAAATCATCCTTTTCATCGATGAAATTCACACCCTGGTGGGAGCAGGCGGAGGTGAAGGGGCGATGGATGCTGCCAATATTTTAAAACCGGCTTTGGCAAGAGGGGAACTTCGTGCCATCGGAGCAACCACGCTAAACGAATACCAAAAATATTTCGAAAAAGACAAAGCGCTTGAACGTCGTTTCCAAATCGTTCAGGTGAACGAACCTGATGAAGCCAGCACGATTTCCATACTTCGTGGCTTAAAAGAACGCTACGAAAACCACCACAAAGTGCGAATCATGGATGAGGCTATTATTGCTGCCGTGGAACTTTCTTCCCGATACATCACCGACCGGTTTCTTCCGGACAAGGCCATCGACCTGATGGACGAAGCAGCAGCCAAGCTCAGGCTGGAGGTTGATTCCGTGCCCGAAGAGCTGGATAAGATTCAGCGCAGCACCATGCAACTGGAAATAGAGCGCGAAGCTATCAAACGCGAAAATAATCCGGCCAAACTCAATCAACTCAATCAGGAAATTTCCAATCTCAAAGAGGAAAGCAGCAAAATAAAGGCGAAATGGAATTCAGAAAAGGAATTAATAAATAAAATCCAACAAGGTAAAATCGATCTGGAAAATCTGAAATTTGAGGCGGACAAAGCTGAAAGAGAGGGTGATTACGGCAAAGTGGCAGAAATACGCTATGGGAAATTAAAAGAAACCCAGACAAACATTGATTCAACCAAGGAAAAGTTACATCAGATGCAAGGCGACAACCCTATGATTAAAGAGGAAGTTGACGCCCAGGATATTGCTGATATCGTTTCCCGCTGGACAGGCATTCCGGTCAAAAAGATGATGCAAAGCGAAATGGATAAACTCCTGCACCTGGAAGAGGAACTTCACAAACGCGTCATTGGTCAGGAAGAAGCCATCACAGCCGTATCGGATGCTGTACGCCGCAGTCGTGCAGGACTTAATGACCCCAAACGCCCCATTGGCTCCTTCATTTTCTTAGGAACAACAGGAGTTGGTAAAACCGAATTGGCTAAAGCATTGGCAGATTACCTGTTTGACGATGAAAACAAGATGACCAGAATCGATATGTCAGAGTATCAGGAGAAATTTTCCGTTACCAGACTGATTGGTTCTCCTCCAGGATACGTGGGCTACGATGAAGGAGGCCAGTTGACTGAAGCTATCCGCCATAAACCCTATTCCGTTGTTTTGTTCGACGAAATCGAAAAGGCGCATCCCGACGTTTTCAACGTCCTGCTGCAAGTGTTGGACGACGGCAGACTGACCGACAACAAAGGCCGGATGGTCAATTTCAAGAACACGATCATCATTATGACTTCCAACATCGGCTCAAACCTGATCAGGGACAGCTTTGCAAAAATGAATGCGAATAACCGGGAAGACATTATTGAATCAACCAAAAGCGCTGTTTTTGAGTTGCTGAAGCAGACCATCCGGCCGGAATTTCTGAATCGTATTGACGAATTGATCATGTTTACGCCCCTGAACCAGTCAGAAATAAAGCAAATTGTTCATTTACAGCTGAATGGAATCATCAAACAATTGAAAGAAAGTGGTGTGATACTGGAAGTTAGCAACAAAGCCATCAGCTGGATAGCTCAAGCAGGGTTTGATCCTCAATTTGGTGCCAGACCCGTGAAGCGTGTTTTGCAAAAGTATTTGCTCAATGAGCTTTCCAAACAGTTGATTGGGCAGAGTATTGATAAATCCAGGGCGATTGTTGTGGATGAAAAAGAAGATAAATTGGTCTTTGGTAACTAAATAGAACTTCAAAAAGAAGGCTTACGTGAATCAAATCATGTAAGCCTTCTTTTTAACTATATAGTATAAATTCGGATTACTTCCCACCTTCAAGAGCACCTTCAGGGCCACCTTCAGGAGCACCTTCCGGACGAGGTTCGCGGTTTTCTCTTTCTTTCAGAATAGCGTCGTATTTTTCCTTTTGTTCGTCTGTCAATAAAGCTTTCACTTCGGTTGCTTTGGCATCTCTGTCTTCTTTCATTATTTTCATCATGGTTTCACGATCGGGTTTTTCTACATTGGGACTTTCTTTGCGCATTTCTTCAAATCGGATAGAATCCTTTACAGCATACTTGTAATTGATTACCTGAATTTTAACGGTTTGTTCAGCATTCAGATCAAGCGCTTTCACCACTCGTTCCGTTTCGTTTTTTGCACGTTCTGTAGCCGACCTCATTGGATGATTGCCCTGACCTTGAGCCATTGCCACTGTACCCATTATAAATAGGGCAGCAGCTGTCATTGTTTTAAAAAATTTCATTTGCTTTTAAGTATTATGGTTTAAAAATCTGAAACTAAAAATATGTTTTTAGATTGTAGAAAATGAAAATGGTTTAAATTCTATCGGTAAAGGACTATAAATTTAATTGAAATGCAACTCTGATGGTTCCATGGCGTAAAAATGGTTACCGGGTCTGCGGGACAAGTATTTCAGATTGATACTGTAAATTTTATCAATTTGCCTGTCGGATAAATCTAAAACCATCGAAAGACGATTGGTTTCAATACTTGCTAAATCTGAAACCGAGTAATTGATGGAATAGCCTCTTATATTTTAAAAGTTAAATACTATCTTTTGTTTTATAGAGCAAAAACAGCAAACAATGTTTATCGGGAAATACTTATTTTCACTTCTTTTGAGAATGACCTTTTTTGGCCACTTTCAGAAAAGTCTCATATTTAGCGAGTTGTTGTTTATCCAAAATCGATTTAATTTCAGTCTGCCTAGCCTTCATCTGTTTTCTATTAAACGTCTTATCACTTTTATCGTTGGCATCTTTCAACGCATATTTCAGATTGATGTCTTTGATTTTGGCAACCTGATCTGCTTTTAGATCTAATGCAACCGTCAACATACCCGTTAGTTTCTGTGCATGTTCTTCGGGTGATAATTTTGCGATTGGTCTTTTCCCGACTTCGTGGTTCATTTTGCCTTTTTCCATGCCTGCTTGGGAATGGTTCATTTCTTCACCAGGTCTGTGTTGTCTCTGCATGCCCATTTCCATTGGACATTTCTGACCAGACATGTCTCTATCCTGCTGTCCTTGAGCTTCTTGCCTACCCATTATTTCAGGTCTTTGTCCATCATTAAAAAGAACTTGTCCGGCACGCAAATCCAACATTTTTTCAAATTGATCCATCTGATCTTTCGTAAGGATCGACTTGAAATCCTTCATTTGTTCGAGGCGTACCCCTTCTTCTTGCTTACGAAAATCAGCAAAAGCGATGGAATCTTTTTGATGGTAATCCTTGTTGATCTTTTCCAACTTAGCCTTTTGTTCCGGGTTCAGATTCAATTGTTCAATCAATTGTTTACCCGGATTGTTCATGGGCGCATCTGGTCTTTCCGGACGATTTCCCATACCCATTTGTGCAAATGCAGTTGTTCCTGCAAGAAGTAAAGCTATTAGCAATACATTTTTAATCGTTTTCATACGTATAAAAAATTAGTGTTTATATTTATGTTCATATGTACTTAGAGTAAAAAAAACCGCCACAGTTTAATCCGTAGCGATCGTTTAATGGGTTATTTAACAAACTATTAGAGTTTAACCTTTTAATAATTTGTTGAAACAAAAATTAAATCCGTTCACCGATAAAAAATTTACCTCGCAAATACTTTTTACCTTAATCCTTCCAACAAAACCTTTACAGCATCCGGAACTGATTTCTCCTGACTCAGACATTGAATAAACCGACTGCCGATGATAGCACCCGATGCATTTTCGAAAGCAGCATCCAGCGTCGCTTTGTTGGAAATACCGAAACCAATCAATCTGGGGTTTTTTAATCCCATCGTATTTACCTTGTGAAAATAATCCTGCTTCTCCTGATTGAAACTTTTCTGTGCGCCTGTGGTGGATGCCGATGAAACCATATAAATAAAGCTGCTGGTATTATCGTCAATCAGACGAATCCTTTCCTCCGAAGTGTCCGGTGTAATTAGGAGTACCATAGCCAAGCCGTATTTATCCATCATCGGTTTGTATTCTGAGAGGTAATCGTTCATGGGCAGATCCGGTAAAATGACACCGTCCACACCGACATTTTGACAAGCTTTGCAAAAAGGTTCCAATCCAAATTGCATGACCACATTGAGATAGCCCATCAAAATCACGGGAATATGAATTTCTTTACGCATCTCGCTCAACTGGTCGAAAAGTTTGTGTAAGGTCATTCCATTTTTAAGCGCAGCATTACCACTTGCCTGAATAACAGGGCCGTCTGCCATCGGATCGGAAAAAGGGATACCTACTTCAACCATATCCACACCCTGAGCCTGAAGTTCGCGCATCACCGGCATCGTATCTTCCGCATTCGGAAAGCCTGCCGTATAATAGATGGAAAGGATTTTGGAACCTTTCTCCTGAAAAAGATTATTTATTCTATTTTTCATTTTTTGAAATTTAATTGTTCGGTGAATTTTTTCAAAAGCTCGACATCCTTTAATGCCGGTTGAATTTCAAAACAACTGTTTACGTCGATGCCAAAAAGCATCGGATGTTCAAAGTTACAGATGTTTGATACATCATCCAGGCCTATGCCCCCACTCAGAAAAAAAGGAGTTGTTCCTGTGTAATTATTCAAAATGTTCCAGTCAAAGTGACACCCGGAACCGCCTGGAATGGAAGTCTTTGTATCAAATAGGAAATAATCGCAACAATTCTTGTACGACTCAACGATCTTCAGATCGGATGAATCTGCAATGCTAAAAGCCTTCAAAACTTTAAGTCCTTTTTCTCTATAAGTTCTACAGGTTTGTGGTGTTTCTTTACCATGCAGCTGAATATGTGTAAACCCATAGGATTCAGCTATTTGAAGTACTGAATCGACAGCCATATCCACAAAAACGGCAACAGGCTTAATGCCTTGTTTCTTCACATATTGAATAATGTTCTTTGCCAAATCATCTACAAAACGCGAAGATTTCAGGTAGAAAATAAAGCCCATGTAGTCAGGTAACAATCCTGCTACATCAGATACATTCTCTGCATCCCGCATTCCACAGATCTTCAGTTTTAGATTTTTGTTCCTCATAAGACAAATGTTTGAGTTATTTCTTTGATAAACGAAGCCAAAGCATCACCAGGCTTATCCGTTTTCATGAAGGTCTCCCCCATAAGAAAACCCTGATAACCAGCTTTCCGGAGCGCATTGGCCGTTGAAGCATCGCTTAAACCACTCTCTGAAATCCGTACCACATCGTCTCCTATTTTTGAAACCAAGTCAAAAGAGGTCTGAATATCTGTTTTGAATGTTTTCAGATTTCTGTTGTTGACACCCACCATATCGGTAAAACGGCTGATGTACTCCAATTCTTCTTCACTGTGGACTTCCAGTAAAACTTCCATACCCAAGTCATGCGCCAATTCGCCCAAGTCATAAGCCTCATCCAAAGATAAACAGGCTGCAATCAGTAAAATAACATCTGCGCCCAGAATCTTGGCTTCGTAAATCTGATACGGGTCTATCATAAAATCCTTTCGAAGCATCGGACAATGAAGTACAGTTCTGGCTTTCTTGAAATCACCGATGGTTCCACCAAAATAGTCGTAATCGGTCAAAACGGAGACCCCACTGCAACCGGCTTCCTGGTAAGCCTGCACCACAAGTTCAACATCTGCGCCCTCATGAATATAGCCTTTTGAAGGAGATTTGCGTTTAAATTCCGAAATGATTCCGGTGGACGATTCTTTCAAGGCCTGTTTCAACGATTTTCCGGGTTGAAGTCCTGAACACTGCTTTTTTAAATATTCCAAGGGTACGGCCTGTTTTCGTGCTGCTACTTCCAGGCGTTTATTCACCACAATTTGTTCAAGTATGGTCATTGTTCTTATGAATTGAATTCCAGGAATTTTTTAAAATTACTCAAGGCTTTACCGCTTTCGATGGATGTTCTTGCCTGATCCACTGCATCTGCAAAACTCATTTCAGGACAAATCACCTGAATGGCGACTGCCGAATTGGCTAAAACTACATTCTTCTGAGCTTCGGTACTGGTATTTTTCAAAACGTTGTCAAAAATGATGGATGCTTTTTCTACAGTATCCCCTCCAAACAATTCTTCTTCACGGAGGGTCTCAAATCCCAGATCGGATGGTTTAACAACCACTTCACCTGTATTACGTATAATTTTCATATCACCTGTCAAAGATAATTCATCGTAACCATCCAGACTGTGAATAATGACAAAGTTCGCTCCGGTTTGCTGATAGGTATAATCGTACAAACGCGCCATTTTAAGGTTATAAACGCCCAAACACTGGCGACGGGGATTGACCGGGCTTACCAAAGGCCCCATCAGGTTGAAGAAAGTTCGTACACCCAGTGATTTACGGATGGGAGCTACAGTTTTTAGCGCAGCGTTAAACAAAGGCGCGTGTAGATAAGCCAGATTGGTTTCTTCTATGGAGCGGCGAAGTTTATCCACATCGGTGGTGAATTTTACGCCATGTTGTTCCATGGCATTGGAGGAACCCGACACCGAAGTTGCACCATAATTACCGTGTTTGGCCACCTTATACCCTGCACCTGCCAAAACGATGCAACTAATGGTTGATATATTAAAAGTGTTTTTTTCATCACCGCCTGTACCAACAATGTCAATGGGATCAAAGTCTGATAAATCCACCCGATGACACATGTCCAGCAAGGCTTTTTGAAAACCAGCCAACTCGTCCACTGTGATGCTTCTCATCAAAAAGACACTGATAAAAGCCGCAATCTGATTCTCATTGTATTTACCCGAACCAATATTGATCATTATTTCGGCAGCTTCCTCCGAGCTCAGATATTGATGTTCAAAAAGTCTGTTTAGTATATGTTTCATCTTATTATTTCTTTTCGTTAATCCAATTTGTAATTATGGCTTTGCCATCAGGAGTTAATACAGATTCGGGGTGAAACTGAACCCCATGCACATTAAACTCCTTATGCCTTATCGCCATGATCTGACCTTCTTCATCCACAGCTGTCACCTCGATGCAATCGGGCAAGTTATCCGGGCTCACAGCCCAGGAATGATAACGTCCCACATTAAAAGATTCAGGCAAGCCCTCAAACAAGGAGTCAGGAGCAATGCGGAAAATTTTCTCCGAAAGGCCGTGATGCACATCCGTCAGGTTTATAAGTGTAGCGCCAAAAGCCTCACACAAAGCTTGATGCCCCAGACAAACCCCTAAAATGCTTTTGGTCGGAGCATACATTCGGATCAAATCGAGCAACAAACCCGCTTCGGAAGGAATTCCCGGGCCGGGTGAGAGAACAATTTTATCGTATTTTACAGCCTCTTCCAGACGCAATTTGTCGTTCCTGATCACATCAATCTCCGCATCGCTGATTTCTCGCAGCATGTGCACCAGATTGTAAGTGAAAGAATCGTAATTATCGAATACCAGTATTTTCATCTTCTTTAATTTTTCAAGTTGACAGCCATATCCAAAGCCGATTTCAAAGCAGCCAGCTTATTTTTTACTTCCTGCAATTCACTTTCTTCGTCCGATTTGGCAACAATACCGGCACCGGCCTGATAGTACAGCGTATTGTTTTTGCTCAGGAAAGAGCGAATGGTGATGGCCTGATTGAAATCACCATTCAAACCGATGTATCCGATACAACCACCGTAAAAACCACGGGAATGCGACTCAATTTCATTAATTAGTTCCAGGGCACGCACTTTAGGTGCACCCGATAGCGTTCCTGCAGGAAAAGTGTCTGCAAACAACTTGATGACATTGGTTTTTGGATCAAGGTCACCACTGACTCTGGATACCATGTGCAATACATGCGAATAGTATTGAATTTCCTTGAAAATTTCCAGCTTCACGTTTTTGGTGTTGCGACTCAGATCGTTGCGAGCCAGATCGACCAGCATCACGTGCTCCGCATTCTCCTTGGGATCGTGCCTCAGCTGCTCAGCCAGCTGGAGGTCTTTTTCATCGTCACCGGTACGACGGAAAGTCCCGGCTATCGGATCGATGTAGGCTTTGTTCTTTTTTACCACCAGGTGAGCTTCGGGAGAAGAACCAAAAATGCGAAAAGATCCGAAATCGAAGTAGAATAAATACGGAGAAGGATTGATGGAACGAAGGGCACGGTAGGCCTTGAAATCATCGCCCGAATATTGTTGGGAGTATCTTCTGGAAAGAACTATCTGGAAAGTGTCGCCGCGGTAACAATGTTTTTTACCTTCAGTGACCATCTGTTTGAAAGCTTCATCCGTGATCTGGGCATGTTCTTCACCCACGATGGAAAAATTGTAGGAAGCAAAGTTTCGGTTATCAAGCAGAGCCAACACTTCGTTCATGGAGCTCTCTTCCCCTTCAAAAAGATTTTCTACAACGATCAGTTCATTTTTGTGGTGGTTGATTCCGATGATAAATTTATAGAATAGGTATTGAATGTCAGGAACTTCAGAAGCATCATCCACCGTTTTCTTTATTTTCACCTCTTCAAAATAGCGCACGGCATCAAAAGAGGTATAACCAAACAGGCCGTTGAATCCAAAAGTATTTTGATCATCTATGATAGAAAAGGATTGAATGAAAGCCTGAAAATGATCGGGAATATTTGTTTCTGAATCTACTTCGGTTTCCACCTTTTGACCATCGGGAAAATTTTCTGTTATCTTGTTTTTATTCAGTGTAAATCCGGCGACAGGTTTAAAACCGATAAAGGAAAAACTGTTTTCACCGCCGTGGTAATCGGAGCTTTCCAACAAAGCCGACTGAGGATACACATCCCTGATTTTCAAATAGATGCCAACCGGAGTCTGCAAATCTGCCAGAAGCTTTCTGGACTTTGTTCGAATAAGGTACTTCATCGTATCGAATGTTTTAAAATTTCTTGAAATAATTTACATAAGTGTCCATATCCTTATCTCCCCTTCCGGAAAGATTAACGACCACGACATCAGAAGGTTTTAATTTCATTTTGGGAAGTGCGGCCAATGCGTGAGCGCTTTCCAGGGCAGGTATAATTCCTTCCAGGGAAGTCAGTTCGAAAGCGGAGGCCAAAGCTTCATCGTCTGTGGCTGAAAGCACTTGGGCACGTCCTTCTTTGGCGAGATGGGCATGAATCGGTCCAACTCCAGGATAATCCAAACCTGCTGAAATGGAATAGGGTTCGATGATCTGGCCATCTTCCGTTTGCATAATCAGCGTTTTGGAACCATGAAGGATACCTAATTTCCCCAAAAGGATAGATGCTGCTGTTTCATCCGTATCAGTGCCTTTTCCGGCAGCTTCCACGGCTACTAAAGTTGTTCTGACTTCATCCAGATAATGATAAAAAGCCCCTGCCGCATTGCTGCCACCACCCACACACGCTATGATGTAATCGGGATAATCCCTGCCTTCATGATCCAAAAGCTGCGTTTTCATTTCCTGACTGATAACAGACTGAAAACGGGCTACCATGTCCGGATACGGATGTGGCCCCACAGTGCTGCCTATAATGTAATGGGTATCAGCAGGATTGCAGCACCAGTCACGGATGGCTTCATTGGTCGCATCCTTCAGAGTCATGTTCCCGGAAGTGACCGGACGAACCGTTGCGCCCAACATTTCCATTTTCTGAACATTCAGGTGTTGACGTTCAATATCGGTCTTACCCATATAAACGATGCATTCCATATTCATCAAAGCACAAACAGTAGCAGTGGCAACTCCATGCTGTCCGGCTCCGGTTTCGGCAATGATCCGGGTTTTTCCCAGTCGTCTTGCCAATAGAATCTGACCAACGGTGTTGTTGATTTTGTGTGCTCCGGTATGGTTTAAGTCTTCCCGTTTCAGATAGACTTTGCAACCATACTTTTCCGACAACCTTTTGGCAAGATACAATGGTGTAGGTCTTCCCACATAGTCACGAAGCAAAGCATCCACTTCAGCCTGAAACTTGGGATCGTTCATAATTTCCAGATATTGGGATTTCAGCGTTTCCACGTTGTTGTAAAGAATTTCAGGGATATATGCTCCACCGAATTCTCCGTAAAATCCATTTTCATTCACTTGATACATATGCTAGTTTTTTTAATTTCAAAAATTCACAAAAAAAAGACCCGTTGCGTGAGCAACAGGCCTTTTGTATATTTTTATTTTTTTATGTACACGGGCTCAATACCTCACACTATTTGTTGAAGTTTGCAGAGCCACCAATTTGCACACATAATCTTTTTCATTTTTTTATTCTGTTTGTTTTAGAATCGCAGCAAAAGTAAAAGATATAATTTAAACATGCAATAGATTCCTTCTTTTTTATGAAAATATTTTTCAGTTTAGTTCATTCCCCGCTCCTTTTTGATCTGTTCGTAAGCAACATTGACTTCCTTGAATTTCTCATTGGCAGCTTTCTGGATATCCTCTCCCAAATGGCTGACCTTGTCCGGATGATATTTTACAGCCATCTTCTTATAAGCTTTTTTTACTTCCTCATCGATGGCCTGAGGCGTAATTCCCAGAATTTTATAGGCACTTTCGCTGTTTTTTACAAACATAGCCTGAATAGACTCCAGATCAGCAGTGGAAATACCCAGCCAATTAGCGATGGAACGAACCACCTCAATCTCATCGGGATGTACAAATCCATCACTCTGAGCCAAACCGAAAAGAAAATGCAGCAACTGCAATCTGGATGCATGGTCCATATACAATTTGATCTGCATGCAAACATCCCTGAGATCATAGTTCTGTTTGAGCAATTCACGCAACATCAGGATGTAATTCTCTGCTTTTTCCTGGCCAAATTGTCTTTTGAAAAAGACCTTAACATAATCGAGTTCAGCCTTGACTACCTGACGATCCGATTTCATAACGGAAGCAGCCAGCATCAGCAGGCTAACACCGAAATCTCCAGACTGTGTCTGAGGACGATTCCTGGCGGAAAAACCTCTTTGAGATGCATCAGATTGATTGTTGCTGACCGCGAATTGCCCACTCATGGCATTGTCAAACATAGAGCCGAAAGCAAAACCCAAAACAGCACCTATCGGTCCACCTACTGCCCAACCTAAAACACCGCCAACCCATTTAATTGCACCCATTTCTGCTATTTTTTAAAAACGAATTCTGATAAAAAACAGAGACTGTTTCCTTTAGATACAGTCTCTGTTTTTTGATAGGCGCAAAAATACGGCATTTTTTGGTAATTCCTTATTTTTCAAAACCTATTTTAACATGTGAGCCATCGCAAAAAGGTTTATTAGCACTTGCACCACAACGGCAAAGATGGGCTACATCCTTCAATTCCTCTTTTCCATCTGCATAAACCAACTTGATAGGCCCTTTAACCAAATAGGGACCTGATTTTAATACAGTAATCGTTACAAGATCTTTTTCTGCTTCCATAATGATGAAATTTTATATTTTAGACTTCAATGAAACAATATTACCTAAAAAAAGTTTATAAAAGCACTAAAAAGGGCATTATTTATGAAATCTAAAAATCAGCCGTTTAAGATTTCCTAACATTTTCAGGATAAAAACACCTTGTTAAAAAGGCTTTCTAACCTATTTTTTTGTTTTCTTTGTAGCACTTTATATTAAATTTCATCTATAATCATACCAATGTCTGAATCCGAAGTCAACGAAAAACAGCTGATCGATAATTGCCTGCTTGGAGACAGAAATGCCCAGCGGAAAATTTATGAGCTGTACTCAAACAAGATGATGGGGGTTTGTATGCGATATTGCAGGGACAAGGAGACAGCAAAAGACTTGCTGCACGACGGATTCCTGAAAGTATATACCCATTTGGACGGCTTCGAAGGCAAGGGCTCCTTTGAAGGCTGGATGCGGCGGATAATGGTCAATACAGCATTGGAATTTTTACGTAAGAAAAACGATGAAGGTTATAATCTGGATATTGAAGAAGCATTCACACTGACCAACAGTGATTATGGAGCGCTTGAAATGATGCAGGCCGACGAATTGTTAAAAATTATTCAGAGACTTCCTGATACATACAGGACAACATTCAATCTATTTGTCATTGAAGGTTATTCGCACAAGGAAATATCTGATTCAATGAATATTACAGAGAGCTCTTCCAGAGTTTATCTGACCAGAGCGAAGCAAATGATTCAACAAATGCTGACCTCCAATAAATAAAATATTAGGATGCAAGATTTTGACGAAATAAAACCCATTCAGGATATGTTTGAGACTTTTGAAGCTCAGGCCCCCGAATTCGATTCACTCTTTAAGGGTGAAGTCTTGGGTAATGCACCCCTTCGTCAACTCGTTCAGTCCAAATTAATTGATTTAGAGGTTACAGCGCCATCCTTCGATCAACTATTTGCCGGGCAAGCCTTTATAACTCCTGCTCCGAGAAAAAAGATGCTCCCCTTATGGATAGCCATCGGTGCTGCAGCCGCTTGTTTCACCCTATTACTGCTACTTCCCCGGAAAACACTGATGAATGAAGTAAGCTTGAGTCAAAATGAACATAAAGTTTTTCATAAATCGTCTTTGAAGGTTAAAAGCTTTCCATTGAACATCCCAAAGAATACGATTCTGACACAAGTACTGGAATCCCCGAAAGCCATACAAACATTGGATATTGTTAATAAGGTGTCAAAATCCCCCAGATCATTGACTTCCTATGCAGAATCTGATATGGAGCGTGACACCTTGAATGAAAAGCTGACCAAAATAAAGCCGGCCAGAAAATCCAATCTTGCGGTTACCTATGAGCGCAGTGTTGAAGAAGCTTACGCTGCAGCCAAAACAAAAAAAGCAAAGGTAAAACGTGAAAAGATGACACTGGGTACAAACCTGAACAGCACCAACAGATTGCTGTCTCTTGTCAATACCAAATCAGCTGAAAATTATCCATTACAAGCAATTGCAAGCAATTATTCCTCCGGATATTCTTCGCTTGCCGGAGCGTCCTCAACGTTAGCTGAAACTGAAAATTCAACCAATAACATCTGGGTCACTCCTCAAAATCTGGATGTTTCGCTGGAGGGTTATAAAGCCGTTTATTCGCTGCCTATCAGCTTTGGACTTTCTTTCTCACTGCCAGTATTCAGTAACTTAGAATTAATGACAGGATTGAATTACACGTACTTGTCGGGGACTATTTCCGGTCAGGAAGCAAACTATTCCTTTGATTTAAAACAAGAACTTCATTATTTAGGCATACCTCTTAAAATAGCCGTTAAATTCTTGAAACTGGGTCATTTTGGCGCTTATGCAGCAGTCGGAGGCACTCTTGAGAAAGGACTTACCGGTATACAAAAATCTCATGTAGATTATACAAACGGAACTTCAAATGATTGGAATCACAGCCAACAAGTTGATGGTTTCCAGACCAGTTTAACCGGCCAATTAGGTATCACTTACGAGTTGAATAAAACGTTCAATATATATTTCGAACCTGGAGTATCCTATTACCAACCCAGCGACCAGCCCATTAGTAGTCGCACAGAAGAGCCCTTCAATTTCAATCTTGGAATTGGCCTTCGTTATCGGATAAATTAATTCTTCTCTCCTTTCAAACAATCCTTTACGTGTCTTGAACGATCAAAACATCGGTTTTTGAGCTAATTTTGCTTAAAATACGCCTATTTTTGCACATATTATATATTCTTGTGCAATATTTCAACTGTTTTTTATTGGAAATACAAAGGGATTATTACCTTTGTGAGTCCAAAGTCACGAGAAGACTTAATGAAAAACAATAAATAAATGTATATATGAGTTTAAACATTTTGGTGCTGGCAAAGCAAGTTC
>Ga0209123_1001793_pt1 | contig 19908 bp, 20 predicted proteins | sample BarGraIncu00431A_FD_184500 | JGI IMG/M metagenome (GOLD analysis project Ga0209123, IMG submission 184500) | Arctic peat soil microbial communities from Barrow, Alaska, USA - Barrow Graham LP Incubations 004-31A (SPAdes) (version 2) | ecosystem: Environmental > Terrestrial > Soil > Wetlands >... | reverse complement strand
GTGGTCGACTTTCTCAGGCAGAGAAGAATAGATTGGGTGTATGTACCAAATAAGGGTCATATTTACTAACCAAAATAGCTTCCTTTCTTTCTTGACAACGGCAAATCATTTTAATGCAACCCTAGTGTCTATTTCGTCATGATTGTCAACTTCATTATTGTAACGGAAAGTCTCTTTTGATTTTATAAGCATCTTCCTCATTTTTTCATGGTTCAGTTCAACGCCACCAAGTTTAAATATTTCGATCATATCTATATCCCTTATATCTAGTGCATATCTTAATCGAATTAATATATCATTATTATCCATCGATAATCCCCCTAAATCATTCTTAAACTATACCTTCATTATAACATGAATATTTCGGTGAGGCAGATCCACGATTTATGAATCACAACATGACAATTATGTGCAATGACATTCAATATTATTATTTTCTCTTTACCAATTTTCATAATGGATTAGTTCTTCAAGTTTCTTACGAGGACGAGCTTTCGGTGATTCGTCTCCATAACCAAGAGTAATAATACTAACGACATATTTGTCAGCAGGTATATTCAACACTGCTCTGATGTCTTCTTGAGTAAACCATGCAACCCAGCAAGTACCTAAGCCTAAATTATTCGCTTCAAGTACAATATGCTCTATGGCAATTGAAGTATCTCTAATGACCTGCTTAAGTTCTTGCTGTGGACTATTTTCATCGAGCGATATAGCGACATTACCTTTTATTCTAGAACGTATATCTGCAACACATGCAATAAAAACTGGCGCTGAAAGCATCCATCTTTGATTATTTGATACTTCAGCTAATTTTTGTCTACCTAATTCCGATTTTACAACAATGAAATGCCAAGGTTGTGTATTATCACCGGATGGAGCAAGCCTTGCACTCTCAAGTAGTTGAAGGATGATTTCGTCTTCCACTGGTTTATCAATATATTTCCTGATACTTCGACGTGTTTTAATTTGTTTAATTGTCAGTAACCTCCTCAAATATGACCTGTTGTATGAAATTCCCAGCCCTAAAGAATGGCTTAGAACAACTGACGTTTAGTTTATAGTAATTTTTTACAATCTGCAATTATATAGTCTGCTAGTAATTTGGAATGAAGTCATTTCTCTTTTCTTGTACTCTTCCCCAATAAATATTGTATATTCTATAATGTTTGACATTTTTTTCACAGAAGAGTAAAGTTATTTCAAATAGAAATGAGGCCTGATAACATGACATCTATTCATGCTATTGCACTAAAGAAATCTCAATCGATTATTGAGCTACGACGATATTTACATAGTTTTCCAGAGCCTGGCAAACATGAATTTAATACACAAAAACGCATAATGCAGGAGTTATCAAACCTTGGTCTTGCTTGTCGCCCGATTGCAGGTACCGGTGTGATGGCCCAATTGGAAGGCAGCAAGCCTGGGAAAACAATTGCCATTCGCGCGGATATGGATGCACTAGAACTCGTTGATGAATGTGGTACCTCCTATCAATCGAAAAATCTCGGTGTATGTCACGCATGCGGCCATGATGGACATATTGCCATGCTTGTAGGTGTGGCAAGAATTATGACTGAAATGAAAGAGCAAATAGAAGGAAATATTCGTTTTCTATTTCAACCCTGCGAAGAACATATGCCAGGTGGCGCTCGTTCCATGATCGAAGAAGGCGCTTTACAAGGCGTCGATGCAATTATTGGTGCTCATCTCTGGCAACCTGTAAAGGTAGGCACCATTGGAATTGCTACTGGACGTTTTATGGCTTCAACCGATGAATTTGTGATTACCCTCAAAGGACGGGGCGGCCATGGTTCTATGCCTCATCAAACGATCGATGCACTTATTATTGGAGCACAATTAGCCATGGGCTTGCAGACAATCGTCAGTCGTAATATCGATCCTTTAGAACAAGCCGTCGTTTCATTAGGTTATTTTAAAGCAGGTGAAGTCTTCAATATTATCCCCGATACAGCCGTTTTAAAGGGAACCATTCGATCTTTTGAACCTTCGGTCCGGGCTCTAATGTTTGAGCGCATTGAACAAATAACCAAAGGAATTTGTATGGCCAATGGGGCTACTTATGAATTTGAAAAGATCTTTGGCTACCCTGCCCTCATAAATCATGCTGATTATACTCAAGTAATTGGTGAAGCTGGCGCTATAGTTCTTGGTAAAGACCAGGTTCTAACCATTAAGCCCGTCATGGGTGCTGAGGATTTTTCTTATTACTTAGAACAAGTTCCTGGAGCCTTCTTCTTTATTGGCGTCGGTAATCCCGACAAAGGGATTGTATATCCTCAGCACCATCCTAAGTATGATATCGATGAAGATGCGCTGGGCTATGGTATGGAAATTATGACAACTGCCGCCCTTATGTTAGCGAAAGATATCTAGAAAGGTTGATGATACATGCCATCTATTCATTCTATTGCCCAAAAACATTCCCCATCGGTTATTGAGCTTCGGCGCTATTTACATAGTTTTCCAGAACTTGGCAAGCATGAATTTAATACACAAAAACGTATAATTCAGGAGTTATCAGCCGTTGGTCTTACTTGTCGCCCGATTTTAGGCACTGGTGTGATAGCCCAATTGGAAGGCAGCAAACCTGGAAAAACAATCGCCATTCGCGCGGATATGGATGCACTAGAACTCGTTGATGAATGTGATACCTCCTATCAATCGAAAAATCATGGTGTATGTCATGCCTGCGGTCATGATGGTCATATTGCCATGCTTGTTGGTGTGGCAAAAATCATGGCTGAAATGAAAGAAGAAATAGAAGGAAATATTCGTTTTCTATTTCAACCCAATGAAGAGCAGCTTCCTGGTGGCGCTCGTTTCATGATTGAAGAAGGTGCTTTACAGGGAGTCGATGCAATTATTGGTGCTCATCTCTGGCAACCTTTGAAGGTCGGAACCATCGGAATTGCTACTGGCCGTTTTATGGCTTCGGCAGATGAATTTCGAATTACCATCAAAGGACGCGGTGGCCATGGTTCTATGCCTCATCAAACGATTGATGCCCTCATTATTGGAGCGCAATTAGCCATGGCTTTGCAGACAATCGTCAGTCGTAATATCGATCCTTTAGAACAAGCCGTCGTTTCAATCGGTTATTTCAAAGCCGGCGAAGTCTTCAATATCATCCCAGATACAGCCGTTTTAAGGGGAACAGTTCGGTCTTTTGAACCTTCAGTTCGGTCTCTTATTTTTGAACGCATTGAGCAAATAACCAAAGGTATTTGTATGGCTAATGGGGCCACTTATGAAGTAGAAAAGATCTTAGGCTACCCTGCCCTCATTAATCATGCTGATTATACAAAGGTAATTGGTGAAGCTGGAGCGACTGTTCTTGGTAAAGATCATGTTCTAACCATTAACCCGGTGATGGGTGCTGAGGATTTTTCATATTACTTAGAACAAATTCCTGGTGCCTTCTACTTTATCGGCGTTGGTAATTCCGAGAAAGGCATTGTGTATCCTCAGCACCATCCTAAATATAATATTGACGAAGATGCACTGGGCTATGGTATGGAAATTATGACAACGGCTGCTATTATGTTAGCAAAACGATAATATATAAAGGGCTACTCCACGCGGATAAGGGGTTCCATTTTAGAGTTGAAAGTAAAATGACCACGTCTTGAATTATCAAGTCATGGTCATTTTTATGCATTTTTTGAGTTTAAACTCAAAAGGAACACCTTAATGCTTTATTAATTTGAAACAGGATGATACTTTTCAGCTTCTACCGCTGGAGTCGAAGTAACTAAACTTACCAAGACAAAAACGATTAAATTAAAGACCAAAGCAACAAACCCTGCATTTAAGTGCATGCCGGCAAAAGGCAAGGGATCCAATTTGCCTAAGATTAAGGAAAAAACTAAAATCTCTCCCACTAATAATCCAGCATAGGCTCCTAATCGAGTCGATTTCTTCCAATACAGACCTAAGACGATCATTGGGAAGAATTGTGTGACACCTGAGTAGCCCGTCAGTAGTAAGTTAACCAGCATGTTAGGAAGGAAAATAGCCAAACAAAGAGCGATGGTCGTGAGGAAGAGCAATGAAATTCTTGCAACCTTGATTAAATTATCGGGGTGTGTATTTTTTCCAATCGTTTTGCTGTAAATATTACGTGTAAACAGCATCGACGTAGAAAGCAGTAAATCGGCTGCTGGAATCATACAAGCTAAAGCACCTGCACCCCCAAGAAGACCTAGCGCCCATCCCGGAAAGAGTTGTCGTACAACGACCATAAAGGCCATATCCGGTGTTTTCAACGGTGTTGCCAGTAGAAGAAGCGCTGCAAAACCGACTAACATTGGAAATAGCAAACAAATTTGGTATATGGGTAAATAAACAGCATTATGTCGAAGGACATCAGGGTTTCGAGCACTAAAACTGTTTGTGGTAAAATGTGGCCACATATAAAATCCTAGACTAGTGACCACTAGAGTAGACATGACCCAACTAACATCCAGATTCTTCGTTCCTCCGGGTAAGGCAAGGAAACCAGGCTTGGCTGTTTCTATTGCTCCAAACATACCGCCTAAACTACCAAAATAGTGGATAGGAAGGTAAAGACCAAAAAAGACGACGGCAATCATTAAAAGTATATCTTTGAGGACTGCTGTAGAAGCCACACCTTTTAGTCCGCTCAAATATACAAAGGAGGCTACTAAAATGAAAGCAATTAACATAGCAGGAATTCGTGTAAGTTGACCATAAGAACAAGTCTCAATAATAAGTCCTAGACCCGTTAATTGTAGTTGTAAGTAGGGTAGTAAAAAGGCCACGCCAATGACGGCAGTTAAGATACTGAGGTTTTTACTTTTATATAAATGCTCAATTAAATCAGGTTGTGTCATTAATCCATGTTTACGTCCAATGGGAGAAATAGTCGGTAATATGTAATACCCAACCACATAGGCTAAGGCACCATATCCTAAAATGTAGAACGTCGGTCCGCCTTTAGAATAAGCCCAGCCGCTAGCACCGAGAAAAGCAAAGGCAGTATAGATTTCGCCAGCTAATATAAACCAGTTTAACCACCTGCCAAAATTACGTCCACCAACAGCCCACTCTTCTAGCGTCATTTTTTTATTAATACCAGGAATTAAGCCTACGACTGTTGCACTTATAATAAACAAAAATATAATTAATAAAGAAACTGCTTCATTATTCATATCGCAAAATCCTTTCTATGAGTTTATTTTAGGTCGTGAATCGATAAAATAAATAGTTTGAAGGCATACGAAAGCAATGAACATTCCAGCGACAAACCAGAAAGCTAAAAAGGGCAAGCCAAGTACAAGTGGATAAACTTTATTAACAAACGGGATCATGCCAATGGTCCAAACAAAAGGGATTAGCGTTAAAATTACTTTTAATGTTTTCATATTTCCATTCCTCCTTATAAAAAATAGAAGTACCCTAAAGGTACCTCTTCATTGAGTAAATATTACCATGTTCTCTCAATACCTGTATTATAGTACTATAATACCAATAATTCAATGAATACAGTACTATAATAAACATAATTCGACTATTTTACTGAAATAATATAAGCCATATTTGTAAAATCCAAGGCGAATGCCCCTCCCAATCGGCTACTTTTTATAACTTCGAACTCAAATACACTTCACATTCTTCTTGTCCCAATTCCGGCCAGGTCTCCATCAGACCGAGACGGATGACGTTAAGGTACTTATCAGAAGGCGGATTGGGTTCAAGGTTATCGGGCGATGTAAAACTGCGAACAGGTATCCCATCAAGACTTCCAAAGTTCATTTCGTGTCGGTACCAACCCGTTTCGCTTCCCCCACATTCCATAAACTTGATTTCCTCAAATTGCTCACGAGTCATCAAATACACCCTTCCAAGTGTAACAACCCGCTCATCCATCCGAGGGTTTAAAAACGCCACCCCTTGATCATCCCATTGAGGACTTGAGTTCGCGAAATAAAGCTGATGATGAATTTCAAAGGGTCTGCTCTCTTTGGGTTCAGTCTTGTCAGTGCAATCATTCACATATTTCATGAACCGTTCTTGGTTTAAGTTGGAACCATAGCAGGCGTACCAGACGAGATCCACGTCCTTCTTTTTACCCCAAGGTTGATCCTTCATAGTCACTAATTTATCCGCATTGATTTTACCATTATAAACATAGGTCTGTGCCCTATACGTGTGGGATGGATGTGCCAGCACTTCCACCTCGACTCGGTCATACAAATCCCCAATACCCTCAAGCTTATCCAAACGTGCTAAAGTCATCTGATCCACGAGGTATAACTCACCCAGCACGTGAGTCTTCTTTTTCAGTTTGATACCAGGGAAAGAACCCAGTTCATAAAGTGCGAATCCAAAGGCCCTACCTTCACCCATCTTGATCGAATTCTTTAGAAAATGGTCATGATTCGCCCGACCGGTCATCAAGGTGCCATAAACAAACACCAAGGTACCTTTTGAAATGGCTAAATCAGTCATCAGCGCTTTTATCCGGCCCTGCATAATGGGTGAAAGACTTCCAACAAATACTTCTCCACTATACTGGGGCGTTGCCCCCAGATTCAAGATCTTTTTCTCATCCACTACTGTCGTCTCATCTTTAATACGGGAGGTCAGTTCGATGAGAATTTCTTGGATGAGCTGTGTGAAGGGTGGACACAAAGTGGGATAGTTTTTCATAAATTCTGCAAGTCCTGCACGAATAAATATATCCAAGGTTTCGTAGCGAATGCCCTCATCTCCAAAAGCACCCAAGAACTTTCGGCTAATAGAAGCTTGAAGTCCCTTGAACAAGGTTTCACGGAAGCCAAAAATTTGCTCACATGCCGCAGGGCTTTTCAATAGATAGGCCATCAAAAAAGCACTTGCAACATAGGTGGGACGATTCAGATAAGCAACACGGATATCAGTGGGCACCGATCGATCTTGAAGCACGCTCCAGTAGCCATCTTCCTCTTGTTGCTGTTGGAGAGAAAGGATATACGTCTTTGCTCCTTCACTTTCCCCAGCTAATAAAGAGGCAAGATTTTCTTCCATATTCATGATCATTTGGTTCAGTTCCTGCTCATTAAATGGGTTGTTCGTTGAGGCTCTTTCAAATAATTTCATTGTCTCGTCCTCCCTGGCATAGTCAAACAACTCATTTTGAATTTGACCACCTGTACTTCAATTATATCACGTATTTTTTCATACCCAATTAATTGCACCGTCACCCCTTATTTCTTCATGCAGTGAATTAACAGGTTCCCTTTCTTGATCAACCATTCCATGTAAGAAAATACCCTTGGAAGATTAATTAGGACTCAATCCACGATCTTTAAATACACTCTTGCCGTTAAGAAATAGACAACGGCATAAATAACAGCAAAGACAAGAATTGTCACAACGGTACACATCCTTAATAGTGGTACATTAATAAGGTTCAAGGTCGCAAGCAACTTTGCGATCATCGGAAAAGCAAACGCTATGTGTATCACTGCAAAGACCAGTGGCAAGAAGAACACCATTAATATTTGTCTGTTAATCGATTTTTTAATTTCCGCCTTGCTCATACCAACCTTTTGCATAATATTAAACCGTTCTTTATCGTCATACCCCTCGGATATTTGCTTATAGTAAATAATCAGCACCGTTGCCATTAAAAACAGTGCCCCTAAAAAGATTCCAAGGAAGAAAAGCCCACCATAGACTGCAAAAAAGGATTCCTTAGAGCCTGCCGCACTTCCAATAGAAACCGGGCTTAGAATTTCTTTACTAAAGTCTTGATTAAGCTTGTCAGTAAAAGATAGTATTTCTTTATCGGTACCCTCCATATCAAAATCAACTCTATAGAGTGGCACACTAATTGTACCCGGTACAGCTGCATTGATATTTCTAACAGCTTCAACATCCTTTAATACGAGGATATATGTGCCGACTATATCCAGTGCATTCTTATTCATAATGACAATAGAGGCTAATTCTTCTTTAACCTTAAAGCTTTTATCCTGTATTGTAATGATATTTTTACCGTAATTCTTCACTGTAGAAAAAATCAGCAGCTCATCATCCTGAAGCGTAACATTTTTACCCTCTAATCGATTGTAATCAGAGAGAGGAATCGTCACCAAGAAGTAAGAATCAGAGCTAAAAGCATCCTTTGCTTTTTTTAATAAAAAAGTATCATCGACTCTTGACGCTATAAAGCCCTCACTAGCGTAATTTACCTTATTATTTATTTTGGTCTCTTTTGTTTCAAGCTCAATAATTTCATTGAGCTTTTTAGTTTGATTTTCAGAAATACCCGAGGCATTAATCGTCACATTCCTGGGGAAGCGAGCCTTTAGTCCATCCTCCATTCCAATATATAGCGAAACCGTCGTGGAGATCATAACCAGCACCGCTGTGCTCAAAATGCAGATATTAGCAAGTCCAGCAGCGTTTTGCTTCATGCGATAAAGCATACCCGAGACTGACGTGAAATTTCTAGTTTTGTAGTAAAATTTCTTATTCTTACGAAGTAGCTTTAAAATGGCAATACTACCCGCCGTAAATAGACAGTAGGTTCCAACCATCACCAAAATAACCGCTACGAAAAACAAGTTAAGGGCAGATAGTGGCGACTTTACGGTGAGTGCCATTGTATAGCCGGTACCAAGTGTGATAATCCCCATAATAGTCATCAGCCATTTGGTTTTTGGCTCTTTTTCGCCATGCTCACCGCCTTTTAAGAGCTCGATTGGCTTGGCAAGATGAATTTGAAAAAGGTTTGATATAAGTGTGACTGTGAAAATCCCTATAAAAACTATGAGCGTTATTTTCATAGAAGGTATGGACACAGCAAAACCAAATGGCACGGCAAAATCCAGTATTTTTAATAGTACTAAAAACATAAGCTTGTTTAAAATCACGCCACCGATCAGACCGATGACAAGGCTGAAGAGTGATATAAACACATTTTCATATAATAAAACGATGGCGATATGCTTTTTCCCCAGCCCTAAAATGTTATAAAGGCCGATTTCTTTTTTACGACGTTTTATTAAGAAGCTGTTGATGTAAAACAGAAAAATTGCCGAGAAGATACCGATGACAATGGTTCCAAAATATAAAATAGTTTTAAGACTTTCAGACCCACTGACACCTTCTAGTCCCTTGTTGACAGAAAGAGCATGCATGATATAAAACATCATAATCGTGCAAATGCAGGTAATAACATAGGGGAAATAGGTTTTTCCATTCGCTTTAATATTGGTTATAGCAAGTTTCAGATAGAGCATTTTATTCAAGGTGAGCACCACCAGTGGCTAAAACAGTCAGGGTGTTTGAGATCTTCTCAAACATTTCCTCGTTGGTCATAGAGCCTCTATAAAGCTGGTGAAATACCTCGCCATCTTTAATAAAGAGCACTCTCCCTGCGTGGCTTGCTGCCTTTGTGCTGTGAGTTACCAATAAGATCGTCTGTCCCTCTTTGTGTATTTCTGAAAATAGCTTAAGCAGATGGTCTGTCGCCTTAGAGTCTAGCGCACCAGTTGGCTCGTCTGCCAAAATTAACTGTGGTTTGGCGATTAATGCTCTTGCGACTGCCGCTCGTTGCTTTTGACCACCCGACACCTCATACGGGAATTTGTCTAAAATATCACTGATTTCCAGCTTCTCTGTAATAGGGTTTAAGCGGCTTTCCATTTCATGATATGATTTACCCGACAACACAAGGGGTAGGAATATATTGTCCCGCACAGAAAACGTATCTAGTAAATTAAAATCTTGAAATACAAAGCCTAAATTATCTCTGCGAAAGGCAGAGATTTCGCTTTCTTTAATAAAAACAATGTTTTTCCCATTGAGCAACACCTCGCCACTCGTTGGTTTATCTAAGGCTGCCAAAATATTAAGCAGTGTCGTTTTTCCCGAGCCGGACTCACCCATAATGGCAACATATTCGCCTTTCTCAATAGAGAATGAAACACTGCTTAACGCTTGCACCTGATTTCCACCAAACCTTGTCGTGTATATCTTTTTTAAGTTGTTTACCTCTAGTAATCTCATACTTTCTTCCTCCCAATTATATTTGATACTCTTAATATAATAAAAAAAGAAATGTCCTGCCATAACTTCAGCTTACATTTCTTCCTTCAATCTTACACTTTTGTAAGATTGCGCTATTCTATTAAGATCTTGGCAGAAGAAAGGTCTATTCTAACCCTTGTTCCAAGGTCTATCTGTGAATTTATTGTTATCTTGTGGGAAAGCTTATTTAAAATCTTCTTACAAAGATACAGCCCAATCCCTGTTGATTTCTTATCCATTCGCCCGTTAAATCCTGTAAAACCCTTTTCAAATACCCGTGGCAAATCTTCGCTTGCAATGCCGATCCCGCTGTCCTGAATCACTAAGGTTTTTTCAGCTTCCATGTAAATAGAGATCGTCCCTGACTTTGTGTATTTTAGCGCGTTTGAAAGGATCTGCTCAATAACAAACACAAGCCATTTCTCATCGGTTAGTACAAGGCAGTCCATCTCTTTAAAATCCAGTGTAATCTTCTGTCCAATAAATATGGTGGCGTATTTTCTAATCGCTTGCTTAACAACACTGGAAAGATAATACTGCGAAAGCACTAAATCAGAGGATATGCTTTCAATCCTTACATAGCCTAAAACCATTTCTACATACTGCTCAATTTTAAAAAGCTGGGTAGAAAGTTCGCTATTTTGCGTCGACCCCTCTGTTTGCAAAAGAAGTCTCATTGCAGAAATTGGGGTTTTAATTTGGTGCGCCCAAAATGTGTAATAATCGATCATTTCCGTTTTACTAACATCTGATTTTGAGGTAACTTTAGCTTTATCCTCAAAAAGCAAGGCCAGCAACGTTTGATAATCCTGCTCTATTAGATCACTTGCTTTGGGGAAATCCTCAATATTGACGGTAATCCTATTCATCAAACTAAGTAGAATTTTATGACGTAGATAATATTTGTAAACGTCATAAATAAACAAAGGCATAGAAAATAACAAACATAAGATGATGGCGTATACAACTGCGTCAAGTGGCAGTGAATATAAGTAAAAAATTATTGCAAAAATTAAGGTGAAACTCAAAAATACTAACCCTAACTTACTTCTCTTTTTAATATACGATAGCAAAACAGTTGTTTTCATCTACTCCACCATATATCCTAGGCCTTTTTTTGTCGTAATAAAGTCACAAAGTCCAATTTCCTCGAGCCTTTTGCGCAAACGAGCAACATTCACCGTCAGAGTATTATCATCAATAAAGCTGTCACTTTCCCAAAGTCTTGTCATAATAATATCACGAGAAATAACCTTGCCCGCATTCTCAAGTAAAATTTGCAGGATCTTAAATTCATTTTTTGTCAGCTGGATTTTCTCATTTTGGTAGCTAAGCGTTGTATCGCTAAGATTTAACACAGCACCGCTTAGTTCAATAATATTCATCTGCCCACCAAAGGAATAGGTTCTTCTAATCAGCGCCTGCACTTTTGCGACAACAACACTTAGATCAAAGGGCTTTGCAATAAAATCGTCCCCGCCCATATTAACCGCCATAACAATATTAATATTGTCCGACATGGAAGAAATAAAAATAATGGGCACCTTTGACAGCTTGCGAATTTCACTACACCAATGGTATCCATTAAAAAAAGGTAATGAAATATCAAGCAAAACAAGCTGAGGGTTAACCTCTGAAAAAGTTCTTAGCACCGCTTTAAAGTCGGACACATAGTCTACTTGATAACCCCACTGACACAAATGACTTTGAAGGCCTTTTGCTATCACCAAATCGTCCTCTATGATCAATATTTTATGCATAATATACTCCCTAGAAGCTATCCCCTGGTTTTCATCGCTAACCCTTTTAAGAAATTTCTAGCGTAGTTATCGCCACACTCTTGATAGTTATTATGGCCTTCTTTTCTAAATATGGCGCCTAACTCTCCTTTTGTAACCATGACGCCTGTTTTTCCGAAGATATCAAGCATATTATCACTTGTGAGTGATAGCGCTATTTTCAATTTTTTAAGCAGCATATTATTAGGATTTTCGCTCCTTAGAAGTGGTCTTTCAGGTTGTCCTGGTTTTGGCTCTTGTTTTCCTCTTTTAAAGATAATAAAGCCATTTAGAAATGACTCTAACGTATTGTTATTACATTTTATATTGTCTTCCTTTTCGTCTATCTCCTCATGCTCGTCAACTTCATTATTGTAACGGTAAGTCTCTTTTGATTTTATGAGCATCTTCCTCATTTTTTCATGGGTTAGTTCAACACCACCCAGTTTAAATATCTCGACCATATCTATATCCCTTATATCCAGTGCATATCTTAAACGAATTAATATATCATTATTATCCATCGATAATCCCCCTAAATTTTTCTTAAACTTTACTTTCATTATAGCATGAATATCTCGGTGAGGCAGAACCGCTGATTTATGAGTCACCTTCCCACAACTCATCAACCATCGTCTTTATCTCTTTTTTCAGTCGCTCAGTTTCTATTGCATCAAAAACGAATTCCCCATCGGTACACCGAATGGCATCTCCTTCTTTTAGTCCAGCGGGAAAATAATAAGGCCAGAACATCTTGTTCTGGCTGTTGAAATTAACCCCGCGGAATCAGTGTAGCCTTTGCGGACCTTAAACATCATGACTTTGTTAATACGATGGGATCACCCACCTCACTCGCCGATGATTTCTCAGAGGTCGGGATATCATCCTCGTACGATAACAATATTTCGTCAGCTATAGAATTTCCTTGTTTGCCCTGTGTTTCCTGTTGGGAGACAGTTGGAGAAGTCGTCTGCTCAAATGTTTTTTTAAGAATATCGCCCGGGATGCCCATTGAACTTTGGAATTCTTTAGTCAATTCATTCGTCACTTTGCGAACTTCAAAAAGCATCTTACCAATTGTCCTCGCTATCTTCGGCAAATCCTCAGGCCCAAACAAGATAAGTGCAATCGCCATTATCAGGAGAATGCCACTAAAGCTCACATAGATACCCCCTTATTTTGAAGCTAGCTCTTTCTCTCTTTTACGAGCCACGAGATAACCAAGCCAGATGCTGATTTCGTACAGGAAATACATGGGCCCCGCCATGAGGAGTTGTGTCACTAGATCGGGTGTTGGGGAAATAATAACCGACAGAATCATGATCAAGAGTATAGCCCAGCGTCTTTTTTTAGCCAATGTCTTGGGTGACAAGACCCCTATACGAATTAAGACCAGTAAGATAATTGGTAATTGAAATACCAGTCCAAAGGTTAAGAGAAAGGTTAAGAGAAAGCTGAGATAAGAGGTTTTGGTCACAAAGGGCGTTGACTGAACTACGCCGCCACCCGCATAAAGTAAAAACTTGATACCGATAGGCAACACACCATAAAAACACAAGGCGACTCCACCTAGGAACAGAAGTACCGAACTGGGAACAATAACATATAGATATTTTCGTTCATTTTGTTTTAAGGCTGGTAACACAAAACTCCAAATTTGCCACATGAGGACGGGGAGCGCTAGGATCGCTCCAATGAAGGTGGAAATTTTAATCTTCACGAGCATGGGTTCCATAGGCGTGGTCGTAATGAACCTTATATCTTGCAATAAGGTGACGGGTCTTGCTAAATATGCGAAGGCTAGATCGCTCAAGAACCATCCGATGATGGAACCTAGCAGTATGGCATACGCAGAGATGACTAATACTTTGCGTAGGGCAAGTACATGTTCTAATAACGGCAAATTGCCATCCTGTCGGGGTCTCCTACGCATCGATCAACACTTCCTTTCCGTACACCTTTACAACTCTTATTGCTTATTTCGTCCGATCTCCCGAATTACTCAGTTTTTTCAGCCTTAATCTCCTCAACTTCTCCTTTTCCATCTTCACTAGCTGATTTAAATTCTTTTATGCCTTTACCTAATGATCTCCCTAGTTCGGGCAACTTTCCCGGTCCAAAAATAACCAAAGCAATCACAAGAACGATACCTGCTGTCATAGGCGTAATAAATCCAAACGTTGTTAGCATAATTATCCACCTCCATTTATAATCTTCCCTAATTCTAAATTATCTTTGTGTGTTCTACTGCTCCACGAATTAATAGGCAATCTGGACAATCTTTCTTTCTCAGACAGCGGTAAACCCGAGAAACTATAAACAGTTCCTCGGGTTTATTTGGCATCAAAGAACCATCATGATTCTATTTTCTCATTAGAGTGGAATTGAGTTATTACATGTGAGTAACTTTTCCATCTTCATGACATTCTGTGCAATTTGCGAGACCTTGCTCATTGTCGAGCTGACTTGCAGCGCCATTATGGCAGGATAAGCAACTGGCGAATTCAGCGGCGGGCACATAGGCCCCGCTGAAAGTGCCGGCTTTCCAAGCATTCATTAATTCTGCTGCTTTTGCCGCCGTATCTGCCGCTACTTTAGCGCAACGATCCTTCTTCTCGTCTGAGTTTATTTCGAAACGTGTCGCATCAGCCCATTTACCGACTGAAAGATGACACAGCGGGGAATCAGAAACAGTTTGCTTCACATTTGTGAATCTCGCGTAAGAATCCATTAATGTACTCGGGAATGCATTGGTTGTGTACCAACCGATTAGCTCCGGCCCTAACTGGTCCACTGAGGTACCGGTTGCGAGATTTATCACATAGAGTGATCCATTTAATGCACCACAAAGTGTTCCCCAGTTAAAGGCTCCGCCTTTACCATACTTAAACATATCGGCTGGAATCGAGTCCCAAGGAGCGCCTGCCGTCTCATAAAGGGTATCGAGAAGAGCCTTTCCTGATGCGTACATGCAACCACCAATCCAATAGTTGTCATAAGCTCTTCTTCTGATCACCGCCGTATCAAGCGTCGCAAAAGTCCAAGGGAGTGCGGGGGCAGCTGCCTGCACAGTTTGTGGGTTAACCAAACTTCCCACACCCGTTGATACAACCGCTCCAGCCGCTAAAAGGCCAAGATTTTTTAGAAAATTTCTTCTATCGTAATTCTTTAGCTCTAAAGTCATAATGCACACCTCCATCTAACGAATTATTTTCTTACTTGGTGATTTACTCGATCCGTATGGCATTCTAAGCAGTCCATTTGCGCTTGAACATTATCTTTACGACTCGTTGGTCCAACATGGCAGGGGAAACAGCGTGCGGTGTCAGCATCAGGCTTGTAGCCTGCAACAAACGTTCCCAATTTCCACTGATTTAATAACTCAGCTGCTTTTGCGGCGGTATCCCCTGCCAGTTTGGCACAGCGATCTTTCTTTTCTGCGCTGCTGATTGTGTCACCGGCTGCCACACTCCACTGAGTGACTGACTGATGACATAACGGAGAATCAGAAATCGTGGTGATCTGGTTGGGAACCTTGCAGTAACCTTCGTGCGCACTACTCGGGAACGGAAACCTAGTATACCAACCCATTAACTCTGGTCCAATCGTTTCTGCGTCGTTTCCTGTCGCTAATTCAATGACCGCTAAGCATCCGTTCAACGCCCCACATAGGGTTCCCCAGTTCACGGCTCCGCCTTTACCGAACTTAAACATATCGGCGGGAATAGTATCCCAAGGAGCGCCCACCGTTTCAACTAATGTATCCAGTAATGCCTTTGCCACAGTATACATACAACCACCTGTGAAGTAGTAATCATAACCCCTTCTTCTAACAAGATCTACATCAAGAATTTGATAAGGAAACGGTATTGGCGGGGCTGCAGCAGCAACAACCTTAGGATTAATTCCCATCGTAGCGCCTGCAGCTACTGCTCCGACTGCAAATGCCGCTGATCCAATAAAGAACTTCCGCCGTGATAAGTTTTCTTGTTCCTTTACCTCTGACATTGAATAACACCTCCAAATTTATTAAGATATTACATTGTATAATGGAATATTTAGATAATTTTTGGTGCTAAACAACTCCTTTCAGTTGTTTAGGATAATCTAATGTTAGCATATATTGCTTAAAATAGGGTCCTTATCCATATTTTATGTGCTTATATGCTCATAGTCATTTTTAATACGCTAATATTTATTCCAACACCCTCCCGCCGGCATCTGACAAGATCGTTGTTTCGAAGCACCCCGCAATTGGTGAGATATTGGGTATCTTACGCTTAGCTAAAGGCGGAATCCATTGAATATAGAAAGAAGACAGCCTCTTTTAAATAAAGGGTAGCAGCCAAATAGCAGATGTTAAACATCTGCTATTTGGCTGCTACCCTAACTATAGTTCGGCTATTTTACTGAAACAGTCGAATCCCTTATTTGTAATAATCTTCTGTACTGTTCATGAATCCGCGAGATTCCTTCTCTCTGACGGGCCTATCCATTATAAGCCGGTAGTCACTCGCAGTCACATTTACGATGGAATCTCTCGTCATCGCAATCAGCCTTGATATAATAGCTTCCCCAAATTCTGAGAATCGATCAGCTAATGTATCTAGTTCAAAATTTGACGTGAACGAGGTTGTCTTCTTCGCATTATATCTGCCATCAATGATTCGAAAATATTGTGTCTGTACCCATTCAGTTGGCTTTTCCTTACCCAAATCGTCAAAGATCACAACATCAGCCTTGATTAACCGATCAATCCGCTGCTCGTATTCTGCACCACCCTCTGAAAATTGGGCAGCTCTTAACTCTCCCATGAGGCTCGTTGTTGGAAGAAATATAACAGAGGTCTTTCGATCGCTCATTATCTCACTGGCTATTATTTGGGCAAGCATCGTCTTTCCAACACCAACGCTACCCACTAAGGCAAATCCTTTACCGTCTTTCCATAATTGCTTATCTATGTAGTTTTTAACCTTGTCATACATTTGCTTTGTGTCCATGCTGGGTTTGAAATCACTCAGTTTTAACGCGGCTTGTTCCTCCGTCAATCCCGATGCTTTGAATAATCTCTTTTGAATCTTTACCTCTTTGCACTCACAATTCCTAGCTGAGAACGATCCATCTTCTTGTTCTATGGGAATAATCTCACGATCTTGGCAAATTGAGCACTCGTATTTCACGGTTTCATAAGGCGTTACGGTATTCGTAGCGTTGAATGCTTCAGCTTTTTGTTTTATTCTTTCTATGATCTGTTCAAAGTTACCCATAGTAACCCTCATTTCATCCAAATATTCCTGCCAATAACCCGTTCGTCGCCTTACAGGCTATCAAGCCAATCAACTTATTTATTTTATGTTGATTATATCATACTGGAAGCATCCCTTGTCTACGCAGTCATATCTCGATTATAAACGTAACCTCTTCGCCTTCTGTTTTAATGTGGAAAGGCGGTTAAGTGCCGCTTCTAAGGTATCTGTCTTTTTAGCGAAATGAAGCCTGATCAAATGATTCACATCTTCTCTAAAGAAGCTTGAACCAGGAACTGCAGCAACACCAACCTCTTTTACTAGCCACTCGCAGAATTTGAGATCATTGGTTGATCCAAATTCTGAAACGTCCACCATTATGTAGTAAGCTCCTTGGGGTGTTGTATAGGTTAATCCCAAATCATCAAGGCCTTTTAGAAAGAAGTCTCTCTTTTGTGTATAGACTTCTTGTAATCCAATGTAATAACTATCGTCAAAATTTAAGGCTGTAACCGCTGCTTCTTGCAAAGGTGCTGCGGCGCCAACTGTAAGAAAATCATGAACTTTTTTAGCAGCATCAACAATTCTTGCCGGCGCGATGATGTAGCCTAATCTCCACCCAGTTATTGAATAGGTTTTTGATAGAGAGCTACAAGAAATAGTCCTTTCGAACATATTGGGTAGGGATGAAAAATAAGTATGCTTATAAGGCGCATAGATTATATGCTCATAAACCTCATCTGTAATAACAAACGTATCATAGTGTTCTGCTAACTCACTAATAATTTTAAGCTCGGCATAAGTAAATACTTTTCCAGTTGGGTTTGATGGATTACAAAGTATCATTGCTTTCGGTTTTTGTTTGAAAGCTGCTTCCAATTCATCAACATTAAAATTAAAGCTTGGTGGACGTAAGGAAACAAAGATAGGTTCTGCTCCTGATAAAATAGCATCTGCAATATAATTTTCATAAAAAGGAGAAAACACGATAACCTTATCCCCAGGATTACAAACGGTCATCATCGCTGCCATCATTGCTTCTGTACTTCCACAGGTTACAACAATCTCACTATTTGGGTCAATGTTTCTTCCCATAAATCTTGACTGCTTCTTCGCAAGGGCTTCTCTGAAATTTTGAGCGCCCGAAGTAACGGAATATTGATGAGGTCCCTTGTTAACAACGCCACCTAAAGCATTCAGTAATTCTTTCGGTGGGTCAAAGTCTGGAAAGCCTTGTGAAAGATTTATTGCATCATATTCATTTGAAATTCTTGTCATCTTTCTAATGATCGATTCCGTGAAAAGAGAAACACGATTACTTAAACTTGGCATTAAGGCACTTCCTTTTCGAATTATAGTTATTCCTTCAGCCATCAAACTTCCAAAATCAGTCTTCACTTAATTTATTCTTCTATAAATATATAGGGATGTTATCATGCGTTAACTTTGTTTGACGAATGTAATTATATAGTGCGTTTTCACTAAGATTGCACATAGCACAAATGTCCGGTATGGCCACGTTTGTGTACCATACCATTACAGGGCCTTGCGCACATTCTCCTGCTTAATGCTTGGACGTCCCCCAGTTCGACTCCTAGCTCTAGCGCTTTTAAATCCCTCTTTGTCCTTTATAGCAATAGGTAATGCTTTGAAATTATCTCCACCTTTTCCCCTGCTTCACACCGTACATGCGGGTTTCCTCGCATACGGCGTTCCATCAATCTAAAACTACTTCCTTATATCACAATATTTCCTACTTTTACTCTGAACTTATTCACTTTGGCTATCTGTTTTTTTAGATAGTTCAAGTTTCACCAGTAATTGATGAATCGTTTCGGATTTGGTTGCATGTATCAATATGTGTATATCAGGTGAGATTATGACTAGATTTTGGTATTTGTCATTTCCACCATCTTGTACTTGAATTATATGATGGCAATGAAAGTCATTTACCTCTAATCGTTCACCGAGTATCCCACACATTCCGCTTTGGGCAGAGAATAGGGATATTCGGTTGTCATTGTACTCAATACTTCGATTTATGATTGGATTCCTAGTGAGGTACATAAATTCGAAGTTTGACACATTTTCGATTTGTTTATGAATGAGTATTCTCCCTTCCGGCGTATACTTGTTTACCTTATTGGAGAAGCACATTACATTTTTGGTTTTACATGCTGACATTGGGAATATGACCTTTTCTGCGACGTAAATTCTTTGCCTATCATATCCCTTGTATTTTTCCAAGTATACCTTGCCAGGAGAACCTTTATTAGTGGATATTGACTTCCATCTAACTTTGATAACCCAATCAAGATAATATCCAATTTTCGAGAAGTCTATGGTACAGTTTGTGGCTATACGATAATAGTTTTGTGTTCCAAGTACATAGGAATTGTAGAGCCCAACATTTTTGTGGGTTGGGCTTTTCTGGACTATCTTGATTAGCTCTTTTCCTTTTGCCATTATTTTGGCAATGGCATCAGATTTGATCTTTGAGTTAGCAACTCGTTTCTTGCGCTTCACTACAGCTTTGATTGAAAACCCTAGGAATTCGGATGTCTTCTTTCGCAAATTTGTGATCTTAGATTTATCTGGGCTTATTTCGAGATTAAGTCTCTCTTTAAGCCAGAGTTTAACTGCGATAAACATCCGTTCTGCTACATCTCTGGTTGGGCACATGATTTTGAGGCAAGTAGCCCGGGGGAATCGCACCACCCAGGCCCTCTCAGAACCGGACTTGACACTCTCGCGTCATCCGGCTCCCATTATCCAGCCGTTGGCATAATTCCCATTTGCCAATGGAAGAAGAGTTT
>Ga0209123_1001792_pt1 | contig 19915 bp, 17 predicted proteins | sample BarGraIncu00431A_FD_184500 | JGI IMG/M metagenome (GOLD analysis project Ga0209123, IMG submission 184500) | Arctic peat soil microbial communities from Barrow, Alaska, USA - Barrow Graham LP Incubations 004-31A (SPAdes) (version 2) | ecosystem: Environmental > Terrestrial > Soil > Wetlands >... | reverse complement strand
ATCGAAGTGCAGCCGGAAAAAATCACCATATTAGCTAATTGTGCTGAACTGCCTGATGAAATTGATATTCCACGGGCGGAAACAGCTAAAGAACGTGCGGAAAGCCGTTTACGTGATAGCAAGAGTACCATCGATATCGCAAGAGCTGAACTCGCTCTCAAACGTGCCATGATCCGCTTAATAGTGGGAAAACAGCATAAAAAATAAACAGAAAAGGCTGTGGGGGCTTATTGATAAGTCCCCACAGCTTTTTCCATACCCTTATTCACAATGTATTGTTTATATGCTTTGGCAATGCTATTATTTTTTATTCTCTTGCAAGTAGTGGTCGATAGCCACTGCAGCCTTCTTACCTGCCCCCATCGCTAGGATGACAGTGGCAGCCCCTGTAACAATATCTCCACCAGCAAATACGCCAGGTTTACTCGTAGCCCCAGTTTCAGCATGAGCATTAATATTACCTTTTTTGTTGGTTTCTAGTCCCTTGGTCGTCGATTGTACCAAAGGGTTAGGACCTTGACCGATGGCAATAATGACAGTATCAACATCGAGGATAAATTCAGAATTAGCAAGTTCTATAGGACGACGACGACCTGAAGTATCAGGTTCGCCCAGTTCCATACGGATACACTGTAGACCCGTTACCCAGCCATCTTTGCCAAGGACTGCTGTAGGTGCAGTCAGGAGCTGAAAATCAATGCCTTCTTCCTTAGCATGATGAACTTCTTCTAGACGTGCGGGTAATTCTTTTTCTGAGCGACGATATACAATGGATACATGCTCAGCTCCGAGACGTAGCGCCGTTCTAGCACCATCTATGGCCACATTGCCACCGCCGACGACGGCAACTCGTTTGCCCACATGAATGGGTGTACCACTTTTAGGGAACTGATAAGCTTTCATTAAGTTACAACGGGTCAAAAACTCATTGGCGGAATACACACCATTCAAATTTTCACCAGGAACATCCATAAAATAAGGCAAGCCAGCCCCTGTACCAATAAATACCGCATCAAAACATTCTTCTTCTAACAGCTCATCAACGGTAAAGGTACAACCAATTACGGCATTTACAACAATCTCCACACCTAGCTTGCGCAAATTATTGATTTCGGCCTGTACAACTTCATCTTTCGGCAAACGAAACTCCGGAATACCATACATGAGTACGCCACCAGGTAAATGCAACGCTTCAAACATGGTGACTTTATAGCCCATTTTTGCTAAATCACCAGCGGCGCTTAGCCCTGCTGGGCCAGAACCCACAATAGCAACCTTTTGGGCATCAACGGCATACGCTAGCCTATTGATTGTTTCACCTTTACCACGCGCCGTATCGGCAACATAACGTTCTAAACGTCCAATGGCAACAGCTTCACCTTTTTTAGCCAATACACAGTATTTTTCACATTGCTCTTCCTGAGGACAGACGCGGCCACAAACTGCTGGCAAGCCATTCACTTCTTTAATTTTAGCAATGGACGCATCCAGATCGTCTAGTTTGATCTGCTGAATAAATGCAGGAATATCAATTTCTACCGGACATCCCTTGCGGCAAGGTGCCGTTTTACACTGTAAACAGCGCTGGGCTTCAGCCTTAGCCAGTTCAGGGGTATAACCAAGGGTGACCTCCCCGAAATTTTTAGCACGCACGCGTGGATCTTGTTCAGGCATGGGATGTTTTCTTAGTGAGATTGACATTTACAACCGCCTTCCTGGTGATCAATACCATAATAACTATGCTGTTTTTCTTGGGGTTTATACATCCGCTGGCGGGACATTAATACATCAAAATCCACTTTGTGTCCATCAAATTCTGGACCGTCCACACAGGCAAATTTATTTTCGTTCCCCACTGATACGCGACAACCGCCACACATCCCTGTACCATCTACCATAATGGGGTTAAGGCTAACAACGGTAGGCACACCATAGGGCCTTGTTGTTTCAGCCACAAATTTCATCATAATAACAGGTCCAATGGCCACAACCAAGCTGATGGTTTTATCCGAATCTAAAAGTTCCTTGAGAGGCTCTGTAACCAGCGCTTTCCGACCTTTGGAACCGTCGTCAGTGGTAATAATCAGTTCATCACTAACGGCTGCCATTTCTTCTTCATAGATCAATATATCTTTAGAGCGAGCACCTATAATGGAAATGACTTCATTGCCCGTTTCCCTCATGCCACGAGCAATGGGATAAACTGGCGCAATTCCAATACCGCCACCGATGCAGACAACAGTACCAAGCTTTTCAATATGAGTTGCTTTACCAAGAGGACCTACTAAATCTAATATAAAATCTCCCTCTTTTAACAGACCCAATTCTACCGTAGAAGCACCCACTTCCTGAAAAATAAGTGTAATGGTGCCTGTTTCTCTGTTAAAATCGGCTATGGTTAAGGGAATCCGCTCCCCATCTTCATTAATGCGCAAAATAATAAATTGGCCCGGTTGAGCTTTTCGCGCAATAAGTGGTGCCTCAACCTCAAAAAGTAACACACTGGGCGCCAATTGTTGTTTCACAAGAATTTTATACACAAGAAAACTCCTCCTAATTTAAGATAGGCAAATAGATTTGATCATGTCTGCCGTACATAAACTATGAATTTTGCTGTATTACCATTGCATTATCATAAAGTATGTACCTTTTGATAATGCAATTTGTATGCCAGGATAAAAGAAAAATAGAGACGGTTTTGTCCAATTTCAAGAATAGGATGTTGGCATGATTTTTGCAAAGTTATTTAATGATAACATTTATTAAGAACAAGAAATCATAACACGTGTTAAATATAAGGGATTAACAAGGGTGGTGAAGATATGTTTCAAGAACTATCGCCAATTGAAATGAAAAAAATGATAAACAGTTTAAAGGATGAAAATATTAAATTAAAAAAACAATTGGTAATGCTTTTAGATTTATCCAGCTTTTATATGGAAGAGGACAAGAAAAGAAGAGATATTGTAATGATTCAAGCACAAAAGAAGTAATTGAAATTTATATTTTCTTATATTTAAGTGATAAAAATTCTGTATTTTTCTAAAAATACAGAAAAATACAGAATTGATGCTAAATTGCATCGGCATCGATTCGTTCCTGCATCTATTATGAATTGGGAAATTATTGTGATGATTTTTTTATTAAGAATCAATTGATGGGAAAGATCATCGAATAGCAATCCATTAGTTGATTTTATTGTGCTTTTCTAGGAGTAACTTACTTGGTAAAATTATTGAAATATTTTGAATAAAGTAGCTGCTGAGCTCAGAGGAAAGATTGTCAGTGGGAAAATAGTGCCTAGTGGCTATTTTTTTTATTCAAAGAGATTTGATTATTTAATATAATCCAGGACGGCGTTGTTTGATGGCTGAGTATGGGAAACAATAAGGCATTATAGTTTTTTAAAAAGTTTGCATAAAGTTTTAATTAAGATTATTCTATATATGATGGTTTATTCTTCATGTACTAGATTATTTTAGGCTATGCTCTTGGTGGATGTTGGAAAGCTTAATGGGGGTATTATAATGAAAGATAGGGATAATTTTAGTGTGGAAAGTTTCTTGCAAGATTTAATCACTAAAACTGAGAACCAAAGTTGGGATATTTCCAACTATCAAGTCATCGCAAGAGGACTCAGCAAGACCTTAGAGGCGTTTAGAGAAGCAAAAGAACTTGATTTTAGAGAAATTGGGAATCATTTGTATGATGGGATATACATAGCCGATGGAGAAGGTAAGACTCTTTATATAAATGATGCGTATACACGAATCACAGGTATAAGAAGGGAAGAGGTTATTGGCAAGTATGTTGACGAGATTGTATCTACTGGCTTATATAAGAATGCTGTAACGCCTCAGGTCTTAACCCATAAAAAACAAGTGAATTCAATGGGAGAAAGCTTAAAGAATGGGACTCAATACTTGATTACAGGTAGTCCTATTTTAGATGAGCAGGGTAGTGTCAAAAAAGTAGTTGTCATTGATAGGGAAATGACCGACTTATTAAAAATCAAAGCAGATTTGGAAGCAACACAAATAAAAATGAAAGCTGTTGAAGAAGATAAAAACAAGAGTAATCTGGAAATTGAACATTTAAGAAAGATGCAGTTCAATAATAATCTCTTAGGGGATAGTCTCGAAACCCAACAAGTAAACAAAATGATCCAGCAAGTTGCTAATCTTGATGTGACGGTTTTAATCACAGGAGAGACTGGGACAGGAAAAGAGGTTGTATCCAATGAAATTCATAGACATAGTACCCGAAAAGATGGACCGTTTATAAAAGTAAATTGTGCAGCAATACCTGCTAATTTATTGGAAGCTGAACTGTTTGGATATGTGAAGGGAGCATTTACTGGTGCTATTAATTCCGGAAAAGTGGGCCTGTTTGAATTAGCAGATCAGGGTACCTTGTTATTAGATGAAATTGGAGATATGCCCATGGCATTGCAATCCAAGTTACTCCGGGTTATTCAGCATAAAGAATTAACACGTATTGGCGCGAGCAAATCCATAACACTAGATATCCGGATTCTAGCGGCAACAAATTGTGAGTTAAAGGAACTATGTAAACAGGGGCGATTTAGAGAAGATTTATATTATCGGCTGAATGTATTCCCCATTCATATTCCGCCACTACGCATAAGGGTGAAAGATATAGACGTATTGACCCAGCATTTTCTCAATATATATAATGTAAAGTATGGGAAACAAAATTCCATTGAGTATTTAGGGATAGAGATGCTAAAACAATATTCGTGGCCTGGAAATATAAGAGAAATGCAGAATGTAATCGAAAGGCTCGTTATTATATCGGAGAAAGGCAGCATTTTTACTAAAGAACAAATTGGGAATCTATTAAATATTCAACCTACTTATATGCCTGAACTTGTAAATAATGAAATGGGATTAAAAGATATAGTGGAGAATGTTGAAAGGCAAACAATAAAAAAAGCCTTGGCCTTGTATGGCAGCACACGAAAAGTAGCAAAAATTTTGAGAATTGATCAATCGACAGTTGTGAAAAAAGCAAAAAAACTTGGCATTGTCATAAATGATGAAAAAACACATCTTGATTGATGTGTTTTTTTATATCTTAGCGTAACAATTCTTAGAGGAATGTATGGGATTTTCTTTTATATAATGGATTGTGGAAAGGGTTCATGTTGATGATTGCTTTTTATAGTGTTACCAAGTTCTTTCAAAAATAATGGAATTGAGGGGTTTTTATAATCCTGTTTCCAGGCCACCATGGAATGTACAAACTCTCCTTCGCCTGCCAGTTCGACAAAACGCAGATTAGGAGTAACGTATGACGAAAAAAAGTAGTGGGGAAGCAGTGTTATACCCATGCCAGCTTCAATCATTAACATAATGGTTTCTGGGTGACGGTGTTGACTAATAATTTTAGGCTTAAAGCCACCTTTGGTAATACAAAACTCAACCATCCGCTCGTAAGCGCCGTGATACTCTTGAGAATCAATTGCGACAAATGGCTCATGAGTTAAAGCAGAGAGGTCGATTTTTCCATCGTTAGCTAAAGGATGGTCGCGATGGAGGATGGCACAAATGGGATCACTGCATATGGTTTTCCATTGGAAATTAGGTGTTTTTTGTAGATTGTAGTACTCAGTAAAGGCCACATCTAGTAGTCCGCGATCCAGGTAGGCATTAATTGTCTCTGTATTATCCTGGGTGAAGGTTAAATCGATCATTGGGTAATCATGGTGAAATTTTCGAATAAGTTCAGGTAAAAAACGTTTTTCATTGGGCCCTAAAAAACCAATTTTTAAACTTCCTACGACGCCACAAGCAGCCTGCTGAGTTTTTTTTACAGCTTCTGCAGCTATGACTACCATAAGTTTAGCTTCTCTCAGAAAGATTGCTCCGGCAGGTGTTAATTGTACTGAACGAGTATTGCGAATAAATAGTTTGACGCCCAATTGTTTTTCGATTGCCTGAATCTGCTGACTCATTGCTGTTTGTGCGATAAAATGGTGCTGAGCGGCCTGAGTAAAATTAAGGTATTCAGCCACTGAGATGAAATACTGTAATTGTCGAATATCGATGGTAGCCCCTCCTCTTAACGAGCATTGTGATGATAGCTTTATTATATAGGATGTGGTAACTGTTTGCATTAAGAAGTTTTTCTTCTTATTCTACCTAAATTGAATGTTATACTTTTTCTTTTTTTCAGACTATTCTATATAAGGAGACTTTGTATAGAAAATCTTATTTCACAATCTGCGCAGTGGGACAAAGAGATTTCATTTTGGCATCTGAGCTTGCATTACTAGGTCAGTGCCTTGCTATGACTAAGAAGATTACTTAACAAAGTGATTCCATGTTCAGAGTAAAGGAGGAGTAACTGATGAGTAATTGCAAACACGTTTTCTCTCCCATCACCATTAAAGGGGTAGAATTTAAGAACAGAATTGAAGTAGCTCCCATGGTTCCCTGTATGGCTACCCCAGAAGGCTGGGTTACAAAAGAAGTCATTGAATTTTACAGACCTTTCGCCAAAGGTGGAGCCGCCATTGTTACTGTGGGGGATTCCGCAGTGAACTGGACCCATGCCATGGACCATGAAGGACAGCTTAATCTCGGGGACGATAATGTAAAGATGGGGCTAGATGATTTAGCCGGTGAAGTACATCGGTATGGTGCAGTTATTTCCGTTGAATTAAATCATGGCGGGCGTTTTTCAAACTCTGTGAACCTGGCTAGCAAAGGTTTAAAACCAGTCAGTTCTACGCCAAAACCAGCGGAGATTGATGAATTCTTTTCGAAACTTCATGGTAAGACACCTGGCGAAGTAGAAGAAATGAGCATTTCATTGATTAACCAAACTATTCAGGATTATGCAGCAGCTGCCGGACGATGTAAAGACAGCGGTTTCAAAATGGTGATGATTCATGGTGCTCATGGAATGTTACCCTCCCAGTTTTTATCCCCCTATGTCAATAAACGTGTGGATCGTTATGGCGGAAGCTTTGAAAACCGCGCCCGTTTTTGTATTGAACTATTAGAAGCAGTACGTAAAAGAGTGGGAGAAAATTTTATTCTTGAGTATCGAATTAGCGCCGATGAATTAGTGGATGGTGGGATGAAGATTGATGAAGTCATTCAATTTGTAAAAATGATTAAAGATCAAATTGATATACTTCATGTCTCCGTAGGTATGCTACCCAACCCCTTTACCATTCCACAGATGATTCAACCTTTGTATATCCCTTATATGCCCAACATCCATTTCGCCGAAGAAATAAAAAAAGCAGTGGGTAAAGATTTATATATAACCGCCGTTGGGTCGGTTATGACCTTAGAAAATGCTGAAGAAATTCTCGCCAGAGGACTGGTTGATTTCGTAGCCATGGCCCGGCCTTTTGTGGCTGATCCAGAGTTTATGAGAAAGACGGCGCTGGGCAAAGTCGAAGATGTACGGCCTTGCGTACGTTGTAATACTTGCTGTGGCCGCTCGGCGTTCTTTAAAAAGACCCGCTGTGCTGTTAATCCGATCAATGGTCGAGAAATCGAGTATCTAGGTGGTAGAATTCCCAAAGCCGAGAGTAAGAAGAAAGTGACCATTGTTGGTGGTGGACCTGCTGGCATGCAAGCGGCACTGACGGCTGTAGAACGGGGACATGATGTGACCCTTTATGAAATGGCCGACAAATTAGGGGGAACATTGAAGCATGCCACAGATCTCAAGTTTAAAAAAGACTTGAAAAATTATTTAGAATGGATTGTTGCTCAAACTTTAAAATGCGGCGCTATGATCAAGTTAAATACGGAAGTTACAGCTGAAACCATACGACAAGATCAGCCTGATGCTTTAATCATTGCCGTAGGTGCTACACCGCTGATTCCTCATATTCCTGGTATTGATAAAAGTCATGTTTATTGGGCCGGCGATGTAGACTGTGGCAGGGCCAAAGTTGGACAAAAAGTCATCGTTGTTGGTGGAGGGCTAACAGGAGCAGAATCAGCCCTTGCCCTGGCCATGGAAGGCAAAGATGTTACTTTATTAGAAATGCAAGGTTCGGAAGCCCTCTTAACTGGCTCCTCCTTAATTAATCGATTTTCCTTACAATCTTTATTAATGAAGCATCATGTTAACATTATAACGAATACGAAATTAGAAGAAGTGACCGATAAAGGCATAAGAACAATTAATTCTAAATTCCAATGGAAGGAATATGAAGCCGATACCATTGCTTTGGCCTTAGGTATGAGACCACGCCGGGAAAAAATTACTGAGCTTCGGCATCTAATACCAGAAACCGAGGTGTATATCATTGGCGACTGTAAGCAGGTCGGGAATGTATATTCAGCCGTTCATGCTGGTTTTGATACAGCTGTAGAAATTTAAAAGTATTACAATACGGAGGAGAAATATGAAAATATTAGCAGTTTTAGCAGGTAGAAAAAATGGCAATGGCGAGATTTTAGCTAAAGAAGCATTAATGAGAGCGGAGGAATTAGGGGCTGAGGTTAAGATGATTAATCTTCATGACTACAATATTAAACCTTGCTCCGGTTGCGAAGCTTGTACTGTGAAGTTTACACAGAAAGGAGAAGCTCCAGAGTGTGTGTACAAGGATCAAGATGATATGGATTTGATTATGAAGGAATGGTTAGCAGCTGATGGTGTTATTGTAGCTGTACCAGCTTATTCTTTTATGCCAGCTGGAATATATAGACTGTTTACCGACCGTCACTTAGCTTATGAACCCAACTTTCACAAGCAAGTAGGCAATTCTGCTTATTTTAAACATAGAGTCGGAGGAATTATTGGTAATGGGGGATCGACTAGAAGCTGGATGTCTCTGACTCTGGAAAGTATAAATATCACCTTATTAGCTCAAGACATTAAGGTTGTCGATCAAATTATGATCAATCGTGCCCCAAGACCAGGACAGATACTTCTCGATGAGAAGTCATTACTAAGGGCCGCACAATTAGGAGAGAATGTGGTTAGGGGAATTCAAAATTACGATACGGTTACATTTTTGGGGGATGAGAAATTAGGTTGGTGTCCTGTTTGTCATTCCAACGTTCTATCCTTAGGAGAGCCCCATTGGAATGAGGCAGGGTTCGCTATTGAGTGTCCTATCTGTCATTGTGGAGGGGATCTTGCAAAAGATGAAAATGGAAAATGGAAATTTGTAATTGACAAGGATGGATACCGAAAATCCATGCTAGATGGTAGCGGCGCAAAAGATCATTTCTTTGAAATAAAAGATACAATGAAAACCTATTTTGAAAATATGGACATCATTCAGGAAAAACAGAAAAAGTATGTGGAGTACAAGCCGGCTACGATAGTAAAAATAAACTTTTGAACTTTTGATGAAAGAAGGGGGAATGTTCATGATGTTTCATTTAAACGAATTGACAATAGAAGAACAAGAGAAAGCCTATTCGAAATACTATTATCAAGCCTATTCTGTGCCACTGGCAGAAAAACTGGCATTGATTGAACAGCCTATCGCTACCGAGCAAGCATTGCCCATTGAACAGTTGAATGATTTATTAGATGTAGGGTATATGGGGGCAGAAACAGGTTGGTGCTGCCTGCCGAATGGGGCTGCTTATGTGGCTAATCACACAAAAATGCCAGGTGTAACTGTTGATATGGTCAACTGGTGGTTTGCTTGGCATAGTCTAGAAAACTTGCGCTATAAGCTTTGGTGGCCGCAAGGACACTATAGTATCTCGATCACGGAGAAGGATCGCCAGAAAGTACTGGATCCGAGTTTTTTACCCACACAAAAATTCCAAGGAATAACTCATCATGTTGTTGAAGATACAGGGGGTGGTAAAGAAGATATCTTTATTAGTTTTTTACCGCCAGTCGATGCCGGTTTTAATATGGACCGTTTTAAAGCTCCCTATGTGGGGACTGTAGTGGCGGCGAATGGTATTTCTTCGCCGGTGAATGCACCAACAGATGCTCCCAAAGCTCCAGCATTTATGATGCATTTTGTGCGCGAAATTCCAGGAGGAGTCGAATTTAGGTCTCGCTTCTGGATCGGGTATCAGATGGTGGGCAGAAAACCCAAATTCCTATTGCCTTCCCATATTAAAATTCCCGCATTTGTGCCCCAAGGCTTGGTACAGCATAATATCTATGAATATACCAATCTGGCAGCCTTCTTGCCACAACTTTATCAAGAACAAAAAGGAATGATTGAATAAAAAAAGATGAATTATTTCATCTTTAACGATGCTATATTTCATCAGTCATACTAAGTATAATTCCGGTCATTTTCAGTAGGTACTTATTATTTCGATGGAATATGGCATCAAAGTGAGGGGCTTATCCTTGTAATTTCATAATTTTTCATAGATAAGTCCATGAGATTCAGCATGTAAGGGATTGGCATGGTTTTTGCAATACTATATGGTTAGAATGCTAATGTAATATAACAGACTATTCTAACTATATAATTTGTTACAGTAGCAGGTTAGTAACCCCAAAATAATAATGATAAAAAATGGAGGAATTTTTAAATGGGTAAAAAGGTAGTAATAGATTTAAGTCATCCATTCTCCGCGGACATACCCGTATGGCCGTATTTTGCAAAACCTAAAATTGATACGATGCATAACCTTTCAAAAAGCGGGGTACTAACTCAAAAAATAGATGTTGTTATGCATTGTGGTACACATGCAGATGCACCCCGTCATGTGATGGAATATGATTTTGACGGTAAGCGGGCACGTTATACCCATGAACTTCCCGTTGATGCTTATTATGGCGATGCGGTTTGCCTGGATATAAAAATTGAAGACTGGGGGCTTATTAAAGCTTCACATCTTGATGATGCTTGCAAACGTGCAAATATTAAACCGGAAGAACTCAAAGGTATGGTTATTTGTTTAAGAACAGGTATGCATCTGAAATTTGATGACAGCAAAGATTATTATCATTATTCCTGCGGATGCGGCATAGAAGCAGGAAAATGGTTTGAGAAATATGAGCCTAAATGTGTAGCCATGGATCAGCAGGCCCTCGACCATCCTCTTCATACAACCATGGGTAAGAATGGTCCCTCTACAATCGCAATGAATCTTGCGGGTAAATCAGGCAAACCTATTACGGAAGAATATATTGAGAAATTTGGTATTGAGGCATATGCAGAATTCGAGAAGGATGTTTATATCAAAACATTTGGTTTAGAAAAATATATGGAAGTGTATGGCAAGTTGGAAGCTGCCGGTCAGCCGGGAACCTGGGAACCTTGCCATAAATACATGATGGGCAACGGAATTGTAGGTGTGGAAAACCTGGGTGGAGACCTTGATAAAGTTGTCGACAAACGCTTTAAATTCATGGCATTCCCCATTCGTTGGTGGTTGGGTGATGGCGCTATGGTTCGCTGTGTTGCTGAAATCGATGAAGATGATCTAAATCCAGCACCAGACAGAGTATACAATTACGGCGGATTTTAATCCAGTACCAGACCGAAATCTTGCTATTGATTAGGTGGTTGCACTAAGGAGTTATAAAGCAGTTTGTCCTCAAAATAATAACCTTTTGGCAAGTTTTGAGGATAAACAACTTCCTTTGATGTGGAAAGGATTTTATCGTTATGACAAAAGAATTATTGTCACTCATTGCAACAATTCCCATATGGCAATCCGTATTGCCTTTTGATTCAATGATCGTTCTATCCGATGTGGAACGATTTATTCATTATGCACCAGGCGTGAAAATGAAACATACATCTCCCGTGGGTGAATCCATTAGGGCGGGGGATGGAATGTGGGACGCGATCAACAATAAAACAGTCCAAAGTAGCATCATCTCCAAAGAAATATGGGGATTCCCGTTTAAAAATACGAGTGCTCCAATTTATAATGAAAAAAGAGAGATCATTGGTGCAATAGGATTGGCGTTTAGTTTAGAAAATCAAGAAATATTATATGATGCGGCTCAAACAATTGCTGCTTCATCTGAACAAGTCACTGCCTCAAGTCAAGAATTGGCTGCAAACGCGACAAAACTTCAAGAACAATTAAAGACACTGAAAATATCCGGCGATTTAATGACAAAAAAGTTAAGTGAATCAGAAAAAATACTGGCATTTATTAAAGACGTAGCCGCCAATACCAATCTCCTAGGCTTAAATGCGAGCATTGAAGCTGCAAGGGCCGGTGAGCAGGGACGAGGATTTTCGGTAGTGGCGGAGGAAATAAGGAGATTGTCTGTGAATAGTCAAACTTCTGTTAAAGAAATAAGGGATATACTAGAGAATATTCAAATTGAAATTGCCGTGATCAGTAAGGAGATCGGTGAGGCGGATGTGATTAGTTCTCATCAGAGTCTGGCAAGTCAGGAAATTACCATCGCTATTGAAGGTCTTGCTATTTTGGCAGGGAACATACAAAATATTGCATTCAAAGTGTAAATATAACCCTGTTATTCTGGCGCGGGCCTATAATGGCACTGCTTTTCCCTTATGCAGGAATTTAATAAAAAACATGTCTTAATTGATGTGTTCTACCTGCGTCTGAGGACTTGATCGAAGGCAAGTCTTTTCTTATTATGATGTATACAAAAAATTATGTTGGCACAGTTTTTGCATTATAAATATACAAGAATATGACTCTATTAGGTTTCACTAAATACAATGAAGTTGTCATAATAAAAATAATGAGAGGTGACGAGAATAGAATGTCAAAAGTTATCAGTATTGATCAAGCGTTGGACTATGTAGTGGATTCATCAGTGATTATGATTGGTGGATTTTTGGGTACTGGAACACCAGAAAAATTAGTAGATGCCTTGATTAGCAGAGGATGTAAAGGTCTTACAATAATTGGCAATGATACTGGATATCCGGACCGGGGAATTGGTAAATTAATAGTCAATCATCAAGTGAAAAAAGCCATTGTTTCACATGTAGGTACAAATCCCGAGACGGGACGGCAAATGCATGCCAAAGAGTTAGAGGTTGAATTGGTACCCCAAGGTACGCTGATCGAACGTATTCGTTCAGGTGGAGCTGGACTCGGAGGTGTGCTGACTCCCACAGGGGTGGGGACAGTTATTGCAGAAGGCAAGCCAACCATTCTTGTTGAAGGAAAATCTTTTTTGTTAGAAAAACCTTTACGAGGGGAGATTGCCTTTGTAAAGGCCGATAAGGCAGATATGCAAGGTAATTTGATCTTTAGAAGATCAGCCCGAAATTTCAATCCAACAATAGCAACGGCAGCCGACATTGTCATTGTTGAAGTAAAAAATATAGTTGCCGTTGGGGAATTGGATCCTGACGATGTAATGCTACCAGGGCTTTTTGTAGACTACCTTGTTCAAGGATAATAGGAGGGACTTTTGATGGATAATAGAATTTTGATTGCTAAACGGGTTGCACAAGAATTTAAAGATGGCCATATCGTGAACCTAGGTATTGGTATACCTACTCTTGTTGCTGATTACATCTCTAAAACGATCAATGTTACGTTGCATTCTGAAAATGGCTTTGTGGGAGTAGGATCGGCCTTTGATGCCAATGATGATGATATGACGAATGCGGGTGGCCAACTCACGACTATTTTGCCTGGTGGAGCGACCTTTGATAGTGCCTTGTCCTTTGTGATTATTCGTGGTGGTCATTTGGATGCGACAGTGCTAGGGGCTTTGGAGGTTGATCAGGAAGGTAATTTGGCTAATTGGATGGTCCCGAATAAAATTGTACCTGGTATGGGAGGGGCAATGGATCTAGTCGTGGGGGCTAAGCGGGTTATTGTAGCAATGGAGCATGTTGGTAAGGGGAACACACGGAAAATTTTGAAGAAATGTACGTTGCCCCTTACTGCTTGCCGCGAGGTTGATCTAATTATCACGAATTACTGCGTTTTTGCAGTAACGGAGCAAGGCTTGGTGTTGACTGAAATAGCACCTAACGTTAGCCTCCAGACGGTAAGAGAATTTACAGAGGCTGACTATAGCATTTCACCTGATATTAAAGAAATGCTGGTTTCATGATGAAGTAAATTTCTAACGAAATCAGAAAGTATAAACTTTCTAAGGTTCCAAGTAAGAACAACTAAGGCTTCGACCTTCGTCTGAATACTTGGTCGAAACCAAGTTTGTTCTTAATTTGTTAGAGAAAATAGTGCATGAAGAGGGATATATGAGTTGTAATCGACTTATACATATCCCTTTTTTCGTAAAAAAATAGAGCGTATGCCACCAATGAGTGGCTTTACAGAATTTGGAGATGAGAATATGCCTACAGAACTCACTTCGTCACGGATCCTAGCGATTGTTGATGAAAAAGGTAAGTCAAAAGAGCAATTACTATCCATACTCCTTGCTATTCAAAAAGAATCAGGTGAAAACTATGTACATGAAAAATGGGCTCAAATCGTTGCAAATGAATTGGATTTATCCTTATCTAAAGTTTATGATGTATTAACCTTTTATTCTATGTTTTCTACCGGACCTCGTGGTAAGTACATTATTGAAGTGTGCAAGAGTACGCCTTGTTATGTAAGCAAGTCGGATGTCATAGCCCAAATATTCGAAAATGAGCTAGGTGTGAAAATGGGGGAAACGACAAAGGATAATTTGTTTACTTTATTATATACTGCTTGTGTTGGGGCTTGTGATATAGGTCCAGTCGCCAAAATTGGCGAAGATGTTTATGGCGATTTAAGCCACCAAAAGATTGCTGAGATCATTAAAACCTATCGGGGGGGATTCGAATGTCAAAAATAGTACAGTTCGTCTCCCAGAACTGTGGTAAAATAACCCCTGATTCAGTGGAAGACTATATAGAAAATGGCGGATTTGAAGGTTTGAAAAAGGCTTTCACATTGAAGCCTACTGAGATTATCGCTGAAGTAAAAACAGCTAAATTATTAGGTCGCGGTGGTGCAGCTTATCCAGCTGGGGCAAAATGGGAACAACTATTGGAAATACCGGAGTTTCCCAAATATATTGTTTGCAATGCAGATGAGGGTGAACCTGGTACTTTTAAAGATAAGCTACTTTTAAGCCAAGATCCTTTGCGCGTGATTGAAGGTATGACCATTGCTGGATATGTATTTAACTCTAATGATGGTTATATTTATATTCGAGGGGAATATGCAGCAGTGCAGAAAAGTTTTCAAAAGGCCATTGATCATGCTGTCCAACAAGGGTATCTAGGCACCCATATTTTAGGCACTGATTTTAGTTTTCGGATTCACATTAAAACTGGCGCTGGTGCCTATGTTTGTGGTGAAAACTCAGCACTATTAAATTCTATTGAAGGTAAGGCCGGCAGGCCTAGGATTAAGCCCCCACATTTAGCGGAAGTAGGATTGTTTTCAAAACCTACTTTGGTGAATAATGTGGAGTCTTTTGCTGCCATTCCGATTATCACTCAACTTGGTGGTGAAAAATATCTTAGTTATGGGACGAGCGACAGTGGTGGGACTAAATTAATATGTTTGTCTGGTCATGCGGCGAAACGTGGTGTTTACGAAGTTCCTTTTGGTGTGACCTTACGGGACATTATTTATGATCCGGAAATTGGTGGTGGAATTAGGGATGGTAAAAAACTAAAATTTTTCCATCTAGGTGGACAATCAGGTCCATGCGGTATACCAGAGCAATTGGATACACCTTATTGTTATAAAAAATTGCGTGCTGCTGGACTTGCAGTAGGATCAGGTGCCGTTGTTATTATGGATGAATCTATATGCGTCATAGATTATTTAAAAAGTGTTACTGAATTTTTTATTCATGAATCTTGCGGAAAATGTACACCTTGTCGTGAAGGAAATCAGCAGTTGTACAACATTTTATGTAAATTTGCAGACGGCCATGCCGTGCATGAGGATTTTAAAATTATGAAGCGCTTGGTCGATGCGATGACTAATGCATCTTTCTGTGGTCTGGGGCAATCGGCTGCGGTAGCCTTGAGCACCTGCCTAACATATTTTAAAGATGAATTTGAAGCCCATATTAATAAAAAATGCCCTGCTGGATATTGTTTTCAAGAACGGGAGAGTGGTAAATAGCATGCATCATATAGCCAATCCTAATAACAAAGTGACAGTAACAATTGATGGTATCCCAGTGACGGTGCCAGAGGGCACATTAATTATGGATGCTGCTAAGAAAGTTGGAATTATTATTCCGGTACTTTGCTATCATCCCGATCTTGCAGTACGAGCTACGTGTCGTGTTTGTCTAATAGAAATTAAAGGGCAAAAAAAATTAAAAACTGCCTGTAGTACTGAAGTGTGGGCAGGCGCAGAAATTATTACAAATAGTAAAGTGGTTAGGGATACTAGAAAAACCGTATTAGAACTTATTTTGGCATCCCATCCCCAAGACTGTTTGCAATGTGTTCGTAGCGGCAATTGTGAGTTACAACAATTAGCAAGGACGTTTGGTATTGATAAGCCTGTATTTGAGCCGATGGACAATAAATTGCCCTTACAAGACGAAAATACATCCATTGTGCGTGATCCAAATAAATGTATAAAATGTGGGCGTTGTGTGGCTGTGTGCCAAGAAGTTCAAGAAGTTGGGGCGATCAATACAGCCAACCGGTCGAATCATTATGAGATTTCTACCGCTTATAGCCAAAAATTAGATGATACCTCCTGCGTGTTTTGTGGCCAGTGCATTGCAGTATGCCCTGTTGGTGCTCTTTATGAAAAGGACAATACGGACAAAGTCTGGTCGGCTCTTGACGATCAAGAATTGCATGTAGTCGTACAAGTTGCTCCCGCTGTTCGCGTAGCATTAGGGGAAGAATTTGGTATGCCACGGGGCAGTATTGATACGGGTAAGATGGTTACCGCCTTGCGGCGTTTAGGATTTGATCGTATTTTTGATACTAGTTTCGCAGCGGATGTTACCATTATGGAAGAAGGCAGTGAACTCATAGAACGGTTGCAACATCAGGGCGTTTTGCCGCTGATTACTTCTTGTAGCCCTGGTTGGGTTAATTTTGTTGAGAAATTTTATCCCGAAGTACTACCGAATGTTTCTAGTTGTAAATCGCCGCAACAAATATTTGGTGCACTAGCAAAAACTTATTATGCACAAAAGACGGGTATTTCACCAGATAAGATTTTTGTGGTTTCGGTTATGCCTTGTACGGCAAAAAAACATGAAAGTTCTCGCGAGGAAATGAATAGTAGCGGCTATCAGGATGTTGATGTAGTATTGACGACTCGTGAGCTTGCTAGAATGATTAAACAGATTGGAATTGACTTTGTAGCACTAGAGCCTGGCGAATTTGATGATCCTATGGGAATGTCAACTGGAGCTGCCGTTATTTTTGGTACTTCAGGGGGTGTTATGGAAGCCGCTTTGCGTACTGTTTATGAGCTAGTCACTGGGGAAGGTCTACAGCAGCTTGATTTTGAAATGGTAAGGGGTCATGCTGGTATAAAAGAGGCCGAAATTGATCTTGCTGGAACTAAAATAAAAGTAGCTATTGTCAATGGGCTTAAAAATGCCAGAATATTGATGGAAAAGATAAAAGCGGGTCAATGTGATTACACTTTTATTGAAATTATGGGCTGTCCTGGTGGATGCATTGGGGGTGGTGGACAACCTATTACAACGGCTACAGGTGTCAAAGGGGAACGTATGGCTGGTTTATATCAGATCGATCGGGGATCGGATATTAGACAATCTCATAAGAATCCTGCAGTCATAAGGATTTATGAAGAATTTTTGAATAAACCTTTAAGTCATAAATCTCATAAATTACTTCATACGCGTTATTTCCCACGAAAAAAGTAAATTGGATTTCTGTAAAATCAACAAAGTTGCTATCGTTTATTAAAAAAATATTGTATACTTCAATTAAAATAGGGAACGAAGTTTCATATTGCGAAATGATAATGGTGTATAAAGAAATGGGAGGAGTACAATATATGGCGCGAGTAGAATCAATATTGTCACTGCATAAGGCGGTTGATATCCTCCTCTTGTTACAACAAGAAGGTGAAATGGGTGTTACAGAGATAGCTAGGTCACTCGATATGAATAAGAGTACAGTGCATCGAATTCTATCGACCTTACAGAACAGATATTTAATTCGTCAAAATCCTGAAACTGGTAAGTATTGGCTGGGGCTTAAATTATACTCATTAGGAATGTCAATAAGGGAAAATTTGCCAATTCAATCAATTGCGGCTCCTTATCTTAAGGCTCTATCCGACAAGTTTCAGGAGGTGTCTAACCTTTCGGTATTGGATATGAGTTCCGCAGATTTTCCTAAACAACTAATCTTAGATAAAATACAGACCAGTCGGATTTTGAAACTGACTCCGTCTCTAGGATCCGGAACATATTGTCATTGTTCCGGCATGGGGAAATGTTTATTAGCCTTTAGCTCGGATGAATATATTGCAAAACTTACTGGCCAACCTCTTCAACAATATACAAGTAAAACAATTATTGATTGGAAAGATCTTCTTCTAGAGATAAAAAATATTAGAGAAAAAGGGTATGCGATTGACGATCAAGAGATGGAAAACGGGTTAATCTGTGTGGGAAGTCCAATCTTAAATAAAAAACAAGAGATTATTGCGGCGATTAGCTTATCTGGCCCTACCAGCAGAATAAATGAAAGTATATTACCGGAGGTGATAGAGGAAGTAAAAAGGACTGCTAAAATGATAGCAGTAGAAATGGGCTAGAAATGCTCTGAAGGTATTTAGTTTATACACTAAGATATTAGATAGAATTTTTTTTATTATTTTTGGAACAATATCTTTTAATATGAAATAAATGGTGATTAATAACATACTAAACTCATTGGAGGTTTTTATGAGATATAATGTGGATGCATCAGTTTTTGCTATTAATCCAAACATTAAGTTTGGCATACTAATCGCTAAGAACATAAAGAATTCAGCAACAATGACAGGTGATGAAGGCCGATTAAGAGATGCTGAGAAAAGGATGCGTGAAACCTTTCAGGTTGACCAGGTGAGAGAACTGGCAAACGTTTCGTTTTATAGAACAATCATGACCCAAGCGGGTATTAACCCCAACAAGTTTCCGCCGTCGGTGGAAGCCATGTTTAAAAGGATTCTTAAAGGGGGATGCCTGCCGGTTATTAATGCTCTTGTTGATTTATGTAATGCCGTATCAATAGAACAGATTATATCCTTAGGTGCACATGATTTAAATGATATGGACAAGGATCTTGAAGTGCGTTTTAGCAAGGGGGGAGATCTGTTTCTTCCTTTTGGTGCTACAGAATATGAAGCTGTCGATAAAGGTGAGCTGGTTTTTACGAGCGGGAATATAGTTCAAACAAGGAAGTGGATTTGGAGACAAAGCGAATTAGGAAAAACTACAATTCATAGTAAAGATATTTTCTTTCAACTTGTTGGATTTGATGATAATAAAGAATCTACGCTTAAGAAGGCTATGGAAGATATTGAAAGCTTGGTTGTAGACAGATTTCAGGGTACCTGTGAAAAATATATTGTTGATTTAAATAATACATATATTGATTTTTAAAGATTTGCCGATTATTAAGAAGCATCATCGTGCTCAATTTCAATTATTCGAAAATAACCTTGCAATATTAGGTAAGTGCTTTTTGCCTGAATCACCAGTTTTTTTAGTAAAGTAATAAACGTATTCCTCAAGATAAGGACTAAAATGATAAATAATGTGCACTGAACAAATCACCACTCCCAGTAACTGCTGACCTTTTAGACCATCAGTAGTATAATAAGTGCATGAAAAACAGGAAAAACCATTAAAAAATCTTGCACTAGGGTGATGAATATGTATAAAATTGCATCCAAACAGATAAAATTTAGTGATTTTAACCAACCTCTTGGCCTTACTATGAATCCTAATAATCGTTGGATTAAAAAAGCGGATATTATTCCATGGGTTGAAATTGAAAAAGAATATGCCGATCTTT
>Ga0209123_1001791_pt1 | contig 19926 bp, 11 predicted proteins | sample BarGraIncu00431A_FD_184500 | JGI IMG/M metagenome (GOLD analysis project Ga0209123, IMG submission 184500) | Arctic peat soil microbial communities from Barrow, Alaska, USA - Barrow Graham LP Incubations 004-31A (SPAdes) (version 2) | ecosystem: Environmental > Terrestrial > Soil > Wetlands >... | reverse complement strand
AATCCTATTGCCATCAGCCAAGGGCAAATTTCTGAATGTTGTCGGTTTGATGACTCGTAAAAACGACTTGTTTTTCGAGATGCATGAAACGACCTACAACGCAGAAAAATGCATCAGCTTTATGGATAGATTTGTCGTTTTTCACGATACAGGAAATCTCAATTTTTGTTTTATTTCAAATCGTACTCAGGGCAATTCTCCTTTGGGTAGCGAATTCTTACTTCCAATCATTCATGTCCTGAACGATTTGGAAATTGAAGTTATACCGGGCAAACGAAAAGACCTATGGTTGCCGGGGGGGTATAAAATTTCAGGAACTGCTTCGCGAGTGAGTAGTACCCGCGAACTGCATCACGGTACTTTACTCTATGATACGGACCTGTTTAAACTGGAGAAATCGCTGACAGCAAAAGTCGGCCTTATTCATTCAAGTAAAGCCATTGCTTCCGTTCCCAGTAGGGTGAAGAATATTAAAGCCTATCTGGAAGAAAAGGGGCAGGTTACACTTTCATCCGCTGATTTTTTCGATTTAGTTCTTAAAAAACTACTTGTTTTTTTTCAATTGGAGTCGTATTTCTCTTTTTCTGAAGAAGAGACAGAGGGTCTTGGAATACTTCAAAAAAACAAGTATGAATTGCTCGAATGGACTTTTAAAAAGTGACGATCCAATAAAAATGTATGTAGCGTTGTATGCAAAAAAAGAGACGCAAAGCGTAAACTTTGCGTCTCTTTTTTCGGTGGGCGTTGAGGGATTCGAACCCCCGACCCTCTGCTTGTAAGGCAGATGCTCTGAACCAGCTGAGCTAAACGCCCGAAAGGTTGCTTTTTTGAAAAATTAGAGGTTTGCTGTGGGCGTTGAGGTAAATGAACCTAATCCCTTATATTACTACTTATCAATACGTTGTAATCGTTGTAAATTTAATTGGTACGAATTAGTCCCAAATTAATCTACTTCTATTTGGCTAATTTTGGCTTCGTAATGTCATGCAATTACTTCGAATGCAAAAGTATGCTTTATTATTGGTAACTACTCAGCCCCAGAAAAATGGCTCAGTAATTATTAGCCACGGCAAGGATTGCTGAGAAAGGATTTTGGTTGTTTTTCTTAGCAGTCTGTGTAATGGAATGAATTTGGCAGAAAGTATCGGCTCCTTTTCCATCCGGGTTTCTAAATGAACCGCTCACTTTTTGTTTAACCTTTAATTGTCTGACAGCCCTTTCGGAGGCATTGTTATCATAAGGGATGTCTGGATCAAACAGGAACTTAAAAACGTGATCTTTATGCTTGTTCAAGCTTTTTTGTAAGTTGATAATCTTTTGATGCAGGTTTGCGGTACATGTCGTAAGTAGTTTTTTAAACCTATCTAAAATGGAGACCCGGTCGATGCGCTCCCATATTTCCGACTTTCTTTTGTGTATCGATTCTTTAATGAGTTCTGCTAATTGGGAAGACCATGTTTGCTCTGTATCCAGCTCTGTTAAAAAAGTTAACTCTCTTAGAATGTGAGCTAAACAGATGTGATGCCCTGCTACATCCATATTAAAGTACGATGCGTGACGATCGGTTGTCAATATTGCTTTGGGTAACCCATTTTCGAAATGTTTATCGATAGCCGCTTTTCCTCGGGATTTGTCATTGTAAGCATACGTTAAGCTATCTGTTTGCCAAGCCCATATCCATTGAAGTTCACCATTGATGTTCACTCCGGTCTCATCTCCGCCTACCACCGTTGATTGCTCAATCCTACGACGGATTTCCTCATAAACTGATTGCGATTTTTTCTGCATATCGCACAATATATTGTCTACCGTACCTTGACTCATAGTTACCCCAAAGCAATCGCGCAGCACCTCTGTCAGTCGTTTGTATGGGGCGAACATTTTCCGGAAAATTCGCCTCGCTGCAATGACCGCAACAGCATTTCTTGCCGATTATTTGATGTTCTGTAATAATAGGGCGGATAGGCAACGGGACATCAACGCTTTGACGAATTCCAATAACAGAACCCTCTATTTGAGAAAGATCATATCCGCAACGGGTGCAAAAGTAAGGTTTGTGCTGTTCTACAATATCAGGTTCATCGGTAAATTCCAATGTGGAGCCTTTATGTCCTTTTTGACCACCCGTTGGCCTGCTTGAATTCTCTCTGAGGGAGCGTGTTGCAAGCAACTTACTTGCCTTTTCCGCCTGTACCTTAATCGATTCCTTTGATGAAGGAATACTGCTGTTATGACTGTCTTTAGGTATCTCATATACCGTCAAGCGATCCCTTAATGCGGCATTATCCTTCTTTAACACAACGATCTCCCCAAGAGCAGTATCGAGCTGCATAGTCAAGCCATCAATCTTTCCATTGATGGCTTCCAGTACACTTGCTATATCTAAAACCTGCTCTTTCACACTATAAAGATACTATCAATCAGCGATATACGCAAGTTTAAATGGCTTTATTTTACTTCATGTTGCATTTAATTTGTTGTCTCGTTATTGATTGAAGGGGGGCTGAGTAGTTACATTAAATCTAAAACTTGTCCGATGATAGGTTTCTTATTATTTTTGCTGAGCCTGTGGAATCTCATTATTTCTGTATGTTTTGATTCAACTACAAAAATATGAAATTCTCTGGTATTTTTAATTTCTAAAGTTTCGGATAGTTGTGCTTTTAAAATAATAGATTTTTAACTTTTAATTTGAGTACTATTTGAAACAAACTTCTCTTTACTATGAAATCACAAGATAATCTATCCATGGCGTTTAAAAACACGACTCTTGATCCTTTTGTAATTCATCGTTTACGGGACAATTTTGTTGAGGGGGATGATAGTGCCTATTCAACTCTCTATGAATTATATGCTAAAGACTTGTATGCCTTTGGTCTATCTCTTCATGCAAAGACAGAGTTGATAGAAGATGCCATTCATGATATATTCGTGGAGATCTATACACACAGGCAAAACCTTAAAAAGGTGGACAATTTAAAGTATTACTTTTTAGCAGCATTCAGGAACAGACTATTTTTTCTTTTAAAGAAAGATTCCCACACTTTTGAAATTACCGAAAATGATACTATGAGATTGGTTGAAAAAGATTTTCAGGAAATGTGGATAGAAGATGAAGAGGAATACGAAAAACAAATTTTAGTTAAACACCTGTTATCCGAATTAAACAAAAACCAGCGGGAAGCGATCTACCATCGGTTTGTTGATGGGCTTACCTATGAAGAAATTGCTACATTAATGAATATCAATTATCAGTCTGCAAAAAATCTGATATACAGATCAATAAAGAAACTTAGATCAGTTGTCCCTTTTACATTGCTGTTTTTTATTTTGTTTTAGGTAATGAATAAATAGATCAATATTAATGAGTACTAAAATATCAAATTCAACACTTATTTATAAACACTAACTATTGAAATGTTCTATCAATATTATACATATAAAGTAGAAGACTATTTAACCGACGATTATTTCGTGGATTCGATGCTTGAACCTACATCCGAAAGTGAAACTTTTTGGAAAATACTTATCAATGATAAAAAGATAAATGTTGACGAGTTTATATCAGCATATATGACTCTGAAAGGTTTACATGAAAATAAACCAGAGGTATCATCAGAACGCATCTCAGTGATATGGGAACGGATTGCCGAAACAAACCGTAAAAAGGTATTCAACATAAAACGCTTTCAATTTATACGTTATGCAGCCGTTGCTTGTAGTATAGTAGGAGTAATCGGATTTTCGCTGTTTACTGTTCTGAAAATGGGAAAAACAGGCCAAGCACAAACCATTGAAGATTTCGCTCATGATAATACAATTCATACCAAACAACCCGATAATCAAATACAATTGGTCTCAGGGATTAATACGTTGGACGTTGCTGGTGTTCAGGCAAAAGTGGAATATGATGCCAATGGGAAATTGAAAGTCAATAAACAATCAATAGCTATCATTCAATCTACAAACCTAATTAATGAAACTCAAAAATTTAATCAATTAAGAGTACCTTATGGAAAGCGCGCATTCCTAAAATTATCAGATGGAACATCACTTTGGGTAAATACAGGTACTACGGTTACTTATCCTACTACATTTGCAGAAGACAAACGTGAAATATTCGTGGATGGTGAAGTTTTTGCTGAAGTATTTCATGATTCTAAACACCCATTTATAATCAAAACTGAAAAATTAGACATTCAGGTACTTGGAACTGTTTTTAATGTTTCAGCATACAAAGAGGATGAGCAAATCGATGTTGTGTTGGTCAGTGGTTTAGTAAATGTAAAAGCAAAGAGAGGAAAACAAACATCCATAAAACCCAACCAATTATTTTCATATACTGAAAAAGCCTGTACGATTAGAAATGTAGATGTTGATGACTATACATCGTGGCATGATGGTAATTATATATTTCATAATGAACCCATTGAAGATGTTCTGTTAAAGCTTTCCCGCTATTACAATGTTACTATGAAACTCCCTTCATCTGCTTCAGGTATAACCTGTTCCGGGAAATTAGAATTAAAGGATGACTTAAACCATCTGCTAAATGGATTATCTGAGATTACATCCATGAGTTATGCTGTGAAAGATAATGAATATCGGATTAAATTTGAATAGTCATTTATTGTTTTTTCAAAAATGTATTTAATATTTATTGACATTTGAATGGTTTTAATTGTGCTATTTTAAAATTACATGTTAATATTTTCATAAGGTTATTTGCAAAAAAAACATAAAAAGTAAAGATTGTAAAATACAATTTAAGTAGTTGGAATAATATAATGTCATATTTTTAGAATATGTCGCTGCCATGCGGCTTTATTAGGAATTTGATTTATATTTACTACCAAACTATCGGTGCTACGCACCTATAATTAGCCGCGTAGTGGCGCAAGATTGGTAGAAATAATGAACGAAGATGAAATTTCAAGCCGCATAACGGCGACATATATTTCTCAATTAAGAAATTCAATATTATATTATGACCATTACTTAGTAAATAAAAGTCGGAAGATATGTTTAAAAACTACGATTTAAATTCTTTAAAAAAGTTCGTAGGTATTAACTGTCACTTACAATATAATTTTAAATTAGTATAAATTTATGAAAAACACGGCAAATTTATGAAAAACACGGTAAAACGTAATTTATTTAAAAGTAGTACAATACGATCATTAGCTTTGCTCATTGTGTTATTTGCTCATGTGATATTAAGCGAAGTTTACGCACAAACGCCAAACTTAACGATACAAAAGAAAAACATCACAGTAAAAGAAGTCCTAACTTTGATAGAAAAAGGCGGTCAGGTTATTTTCTTTTACACAGATAAAGATGTTGACCTTAATCGAATGTTGAATATTAATTTAGTAAATCAACCCATCTCTAAAATATTGGATGAAGTCTTTAAAAACAGTTTAAATGATTTTAAAATTGATGGCAGACAAGTGTATATTTTAAAGAGAACTAAACAAGTTGAAGCGAAATCCAAACCAGAAAAAAAAAATAGTATAATTAGTGGAGTCGTAACTGATGAGAGAAATCAAACTGTAATTGGGGCTAATATAATAATCAATGGTAGCACTTCTGGAACTATAACAGACATAAATGGAAGGTTTTCAATTGAGGCTCCTGAAGATGCACAATTGAAAATATCCTATATTGGCTATGAGACTAAAATCGTAGATATTAAAGGAAAAACAGCATTAAATATTTCAATAAATCCAACCACAAAGGCTTTAGAAGAATTAGTTGTAGTAGGGTATGGTTTACAAAAAAAGAGCGATGTTACCGGAGCTATTGCTCAGGTTAAGGGAGTTCAGATTGAAAATACTGCTTCATCGGATATAGGTTCAGCACTGCAAGGAAAGGTTTCAGGGGTTTATATCATGAATAGCGGTGGTCAAGCCGGGTCAACAGCAGATATTCAAATCAGGGGTGTCACTTCATTGAATAAGACTACTCCGTTGTGGATTATAGATGGTGTACCGGGAGAAGCAAATACTGTAAATATGAATGATGTTGAAACTATCGATATTATTAAAGATGGAACAGCCGCAGCAATTTATGGTGTTAAAGCTGCTGCAGGAGTTATATTAGTCACCACCAAGCGTGGTATTGGCGAAAAAAAGGCAAAGGTAAGTTTTAATACCTATACGGGAACAAGCAGTGCCTGGCGTTTGCCCACCATGCTGAATTCCGATCAATATGTTACCTTGAAAAACGAGCAATGGGCCAGCACCGGAGTACCTTCCGGTCTGACTATGGATCATATTGGAAAGTACTCAACGACCGATTGGATGAAAGAGATGTTCAAGCAGGGGAAAGTGCAGAATTATGATTTAAATATTTCGGGATCAAATGAAACGTCCAATTATTATATTGGAGGTACTTACTTTAAGGATGAACCTTCGTTTATTGATAATTCAATAGAGAAGTATTCATTTCGAATGAATTCAGATTATAAAATTGCAAAATGGATAAAAATAGGAGAATCGTTAAATTTTTTATATTCGAAGCTTAACCCTGTTGCTGACGGAGACAGATACCTTGATGGATTATTTAGAACCCCCCCTATGATGTCTGTTTATGATGCAAATAACCAACCGGGAGGATATGGGTTTGTAGACGCTGCGAGCATTGGAAATTATGATGGCGGAAATCCTATGCAAAATCAATTAACCAACCAGGAAACTGATTATAGTCAAAAAATTAATGGAAATATTTATGCTACGATAAATATAGTTTCGGGATTGACTGTTACAGGAACTTTTTCGGGTGCTTACACTTCTTCTGATAGTAAAACGATAAATTATCCCTATTATTTATCCAGCTCCAAAGATAAAGAAACAACAGATATCTCTTTAACTTATAGTAAAGGTCGGAGTATGCTTTTCAACGTGTATGCCAATTATGTTAAAGATTTTGGATTAAATAATATTAATTTCACAGCAGGGTATGAAGCCAGTCAGTATGCAGATAGCTATTTGTCGGGAAGTGGATCTGATGCTAAATACGGTCTTTTAGTATTAAGACAAACTGATATTTCCACTCGTCAGGTCACTGATGGTGAAGATCATGGGACATCTATCTCACAGTTTGGAAGGTTCCAATACCAATATGCCAATAAATATTTCCTAAAGGCAATTGTGCGCAGAGATGGTAGTGATAAATTCGGACCAGAAAACAGATACGGTATATTTCCTTCTGCATCCTTTGCCTGGAAATTAAGTGAAGAAAATTTCATTAAAAATATATCAGCTATCTCATTTTTGAAACTCAGAGGTGGTTATGGGATAAATGGGACTGATAATATCGACCAATATCAATATGTCTCTTCTATGACGTCAACCGGTACAGGTTATCCTTATGGAACTTCCAGTACGGTGGTTGAAAATACGGGTGAAATTGCTTCATCAAGTTTGGCAAACCCTGCAATTCAGTGGGCACGTACAAAACAATTCGATGCTGGATTAGAATTGGGGTTGTTTAAAAATGCATTGTTTTTCAATATAGAACCTTATCTAAAAATAACAGATAAGATGCTTTTTAAAAAATCTCTATCATTAAGCTCAGGACTGTCAGATGGGAATAATACTACTGCTTACCAAATCGTCAATACCGGTCGTATAAGCAATTTAGGATTGGATCTGTCAGTTACTTATAAAGGGAATGTTGGTGATTTTAAGTATTCATTGGGGGCTAATGTTTCAACTTTCAATTACACTGTAGATCAATTGGCAGACAATTCCCCGTTATTAGATGACAACAGTGGGGTATTGTCAGCTGGAGAAAAGATATCCAAAACCACCGTGGGTGAGAGTTCAGGTTATTTCTATGGTTATAAATGTGATGGTATATTCCAAACCCAAGAACAAGTGGATGAATATAACAGCAATGCACGTGCACATGAACATGATTATTATTGTAGTTCCGGTACAGCACCCGGAGATCTCATTTACCGCGATTTAAATGGTGATGGGCATATTACAGATGCAGATAAAGAAAAAATAGGGAGTCCATGGCCAAAAGCTACTTATGGATTCCAGGCTACAGCAAATTATAAAGGATTTGATTTATTGGTAACATCTTCAGGAGTTTACAAGCGGGATATATTTAATGCCAGTAGAGCAAAGACCTATCAATTTGGAGGGTACGATTATTCAACTACTACACAGGCACTTTCAAGATGGACTTCAGAGAATCACTCAACTACCAATTTCAGGATTGATGGGACTGATCCGAATGGAAATTTGTCAAAACCGTCCAGTTGGTATATTGAAGATGGCTCATTTTTCAGAATTAAAAATATCGAGTTAGGATTTACAGTTCCTCAGACTTTGAGTCGTAAAGTTGGTTTAAGCCGTTTTCGGTTATATGTTTCAGGACAGAATCTCTTTACATTTACGAAATATACCGGATTAGATCCTGAAATTGGACTTGGAAGTTCAACCAGTTCAGGTATTGATGGTGGATCATACCCTCAATCGAAGGTCTATACGGTAGGACTACAAGTTGAACTGTAATTTGAATTAAGATAAGTTAATTAACAAAATAAAATAATAGGATATGACCAAAAATACTAAACTAATTATATTTGCATTGATACTGCTATTCTCGAATGCTTGTTCAGATGATTTTTTGGAAATTACTGATCCACAGAATCCGACTGCTACAACATTTTATACTTCTTTAAGTAATGCTCAATATGCAGTAAATGGAGTATATGAAGCTTTTGCTGGTGAGCAATTATATTTCGGTGAAATTTTTTATATACTGATGTTTTCTACAGGTGAGGCAGAATATGTACATCCGGAATCACGGTATACTGACTTTAACAACTACAATTATTCATCTTCAAGTTCGTTGATTTCCGGTTATTATCGACAATGGTATAATATGATTGGACGAGCCAATAGTGTCATTCAAGGAATAAGGACCATGCAACTGAGTGGCAATTATAAAGAAGATAATCTCACACAGCTGAATTATATGTTGGGACAATGTTATTTTCTACGAGGTTTAGCTTATTCAAATTTGGTTCGTTCTTTTGGAGAAAGAATGCCAAGTAATCCTGATTACAATCCAAACCTACCGGGAGTTTTAATATCAGATACAGTGGTTACTACACGGGAACAAATGTACAAAGACCGGAGTAGTTGTGGTGAAGTTTACAATTCAGTAGTAAATGACTTTAAGAAAGCTGAAAGTTTATTACCAATATCCTGGCCGGATGCTGAAGCCGGAAAAGCCACCCAAGGGTCAGCTCAGGCTTATCTGGGTGAAACTTATGTGTATTTACAAGAGTGGGATAGTGCCAGAATAGCTTTTGATAAAATATTGGCAAATACGCAGTATAGTTTAGTTTCTAATTTTAAGCATAATTTCGATTACAAATATATTAATAATTCAGAGTCTTTATTCGAGGTAGGTTTTAATAATATGACCAATGGGTTAGGAGGAACTTATATTTATCGTCTTTTAGCTTTACAGTCGTGGGGTACATCAACAGTCCGGTCGGAAACCATTGATAAATTCAGTTCATCGGTTGTAATAAATACCCAAACTCTGGCAGCTGCCTTAGCATCAAAAGCAACTGTAACTACTCCTCAAAGAGCATTAGTGGATTCATTAATCAGAGTCAGTACCCCATTAATAGGTCAATCTTTTGATAGTAAAGACGCTTTTTTGACTTATATTCGCCCTTTGACCTCCATTTCATTTTATAAGACGGATGGAATTACTTACCAACCCGGTGTTAGAGTATTTTTAAATGCCATATCACCCAAAGAACCACGTTTGGCAGCTACAGTTTATACCCCGAAGGTCGATTCAATTGTGGTGTACAATCCAAAAACAAATACCTGGTCGAAAAAATTATTCGATTACAGTAATTATGGAATAAGAAAATATATTCCCGATAGTGTCGAAGTGGAAGATGCTCTACCTGCAGGAATGGGAAATTACGGTTATATTAGTCAAAATTTCAGAATTATGCGGCTTGACGATGTCTACCTTTATTATGCCGAGGTGATGCATAATTTGAATGATGATAATACTGCGAAAGAGTATTTGAACAAGTTAGTCAGAAGAGCAAACGGATTACCTATCAATACAGCTTCTGAGGTAGATTTATCTCCTTCAGATGTTATGAAAGAAATTAGACATCAAACCTATCTTGAAACGTGTCTGGAAGGAAAAATTTGGTTTCATTATCGACGCTGGAATATTGCGAATCAGGAATGGGCTAAATATGGTTATAAACAAAAGAAAAATGAATGTCTGCCTATCCCTCAAGCTGAATTTGATTCGAATACGGGTATGAAAACTCAGAATCCAGGTTATTGATTTTCTCATAAATAGTCTCTTCAAATCCATTCTCATTAAATAAATATGGGAAGGATTTGAAAAGAAAATTATAGAAACTTGTATTTTATTAAAATAATAATATTCTTTTATTCAATTTCACTAGTGTCCCGTTTTATTAATCTCAAAAATTCTAGTATTATGAAAACAAAAATTTTACTTTTTAGTTTGGCAGTATTTGCCTCAACAAGTTTATTTGCTGTAACACATGGATCAATTATTAAAAAAAGTGCACCATTGGATGTAATAGTTGATGCCCAATGGGGGGATGGTACTCCATTTTCTGCGGATGCAATAGTTGATTTTAAAGCGGTAACAATAGGTGGAAAATTATGGGCGAAAGTAGTGGGTACGGGATATGCATTGGGTCCAGATCCATGGTCGTCACAAGTTCGCATCTATACTCCAGACAAGCATGAGATCAGTGCGAATAATGACCCCAATTACATTACAGTAGACAGAGGAACAAATACAACTATTGTAACTGCTTATCCTTTTGTAACAATTAATCAAATTTCAGTATGTCAAGACAATAGCCATAATTACTTTAATGGTACTGAAATTTGGGATTACGATGTAGATGCACCGAATAGTGGTTTGACAGGTGATACTCAGAAGCCTGTTTTGACAAAAGCAAATATTGGAACGCAACTTGGCTCTTTGGTGCAGGTAAGTTGTTCTGCTTCAGATAATTCAGGTGATTATTTCTATTTGGTTACAGATGTTGCTAATAATTTTTCTTACGCATCATTTACCGACGATTTCACTGTTACCGGATTGACTGATGGAATAACTTATGCACTTAGTGTGGTAGCAGTCGATTTTTCAGGTAACGAAAGCACTGGAATAACAAGTGCTGTAACAGGGGTAACCATATCCCCGGAAACATTGAGCATTACCGATGCTACTAACGCCCAATTAACAGCAACAGTATCTCCAGCTGATGCTCCAGATAAAACTGTAACATGGAGCAGTAGCAATACAGATGTTGCTACTGTAAGTGAGACAGGTCTTGTTACTGGCGTAGCTGTCGGGAATGCAACCATAACCGTAACTACTACATCCGGTAGCAAAACTGCAACTTGTAGTGTTACAGTAACTACTTCAGCAGGTACTGTAACACATGGATCAATTATCAAAAAAAATACTCCATTAAATGTAGTAGTTGATGCCCAATGGGGGGATGGTACTCCATTTTCTGCGGATGCAATAGTTGATTTTAAAGCGGTAACAATAGGTGGAAAATTATGGGCGAAAGTAGTGGGTACGGGATATGCATTGGGTCCAGATCCATGGTCGTCACAAGTTCGCATCTATACTCCAGACAAGCATGAGATCAGTGCGAATAATGACCCCAATTACATTACAGTAGACAGAGGAACAAATACAACTATTGTAACTGCTTATCCTTTTGTAACAATTAATCAAATTTCAGTATGTCAAGACAATAGCCATAATTACTTTAATGGTACTGAAATTTGGGATTACGATGTAGATGCACCGAATAGTGGTTTGACAGGTGATACTCAGAAGCCTGTTTTGACAAAAGCAAATATTGGAACGCAACTTGGCTCTTTGGTGCAGGTAAGTTGTTCTGCTTCAGATAATTCAGGTGATTATTTCTATTTGGTTACAGATGTTGCTAATAATTTTTCTTACGCATCATTTACCGACGATTTCACTGTTACCGGATTGACTGATGGAACAACTTATACACTTAGTGTGGTAGCAGTCGATTTTTCAGGTAACGAAAGTGGCTTAACAACTTCAGTCAAAGAAACGAACAAAACTAAAATTACTCTTTCTCAAAATAATGAATCAATTGTGGTTAACTCTCCCGAAATGCTACGGTCAGTAAAATTGTATTCGATCAACGGACAACTAATCACTTCTACAACATTAACAAATATTATTGTAACGTCAAATCTTGCAAAAGGTGTTTATGTGTTGAAAGTACAAGATATCCATGGTACAACGAACAAATTTAAAGTTGTTGTCAGATAACTGGATAACAAACTAAATTTTATGAATTCGATTCAAGTCAGGATATGAGAACTAGTATCCAGATTATTAAATAGATTCATGAATTCAATGATTTTGCATTTTTATTACAGAGTAACGACTTTAATATCAACCAATTTAATTTTATTTAATTTTAGTTCCAAACAATTTAATCGCTTTGGGTAAATTCCCCGCCCCTTGGGGCGAATGTAACTATCTATTTTTTTTAGATACCCCGCTGCTTGCGGCGGGGAGTTTCATTTTATTATTAACACTTTAAAATTAAAATTTATGAAAATCAAGACTTTATTTTTTTCGATGGCTTTATTAGCGTGTTCCCTTGCAGTAAATGCACAGGATAATTTTACAACCACAGGCAGTTGTGCCAGTTACATTCAAATTCACAATTCAGATTATTTAGGGGCGGATTCCATATATACCATTGTGAAAACAACCTCACCAATAGTTGTGGATGCTGTTGCAGAAGGTGCTTGGAATAATGCTGTACCAGCACCTATTACTCATCTTGCAAGTTATCCGGGTGCTGCATGGGACTTAAGTACGTTGCCCCAAACAGAAGCATATGCGTATGCAGTTTATAAAGCTTTATGGACTGACGAAGGCGTATATACGTTCATTTCAGTCAAAGATAATGCGGTTCGTTATCAAGATCCTGCTTCCCCATGGCAAAATGATGCTATTGAATTCTATTTTGCCAGAGCACGCACAGAGGGTTTTAAACAAGTAGTTATCCCAGCCATGGTTGGTACAACCGATGGTTCCAAGTACCCTGTAGCTAAGGATTATGAATCTGGTTCAGCCGTTGGGTCACAACCAGACTATAAGGTTTATAATTATGATGACAAAAACTGGGATTCAGAAACATTTAATTGGGCCATAAAAAAAACAGCAGATGGTTGGGATCTGGAGACCTACATGGATAAAGGCATCGTTACAAACCTGAATGATGAAACAAATTATGGTTTGGGTAAGACGTTTGCCGGTGATATTAATTTGGATATTGCAGGGGAAAAAGTAAATGCTAATAGTCCTGCATTATATGTTCGCGAAGCTACTTTATCTTTGTTGGGTTACTCAAACCAGGAATATGCAGGCTCAAGTAATTATGGTTATTTTACATTTGTAGATGCACCTAATGGTGTTAATTCACCTAAGGATTCGAAATTTAAAGCGATTTATAACGCTGATAACAAGATAATTAATATTACATCAAGTACTTTGGTTTCTTCGGTAGAAGTATTCAATGTAGCCGGTCAAGTAATGCCAACCAACTATAACAATGCTTCTGTATCTGTATCTAATTTAAAACAAGGTATTTACATTCTAAAAGCAAAAGATGTAGCAGGAAATAGCTTAGGTGTTCAAAAGGTCGTGATTTATTAAAAAATGACTTAAAAAGGAAGAGGAAGGATTCTATCCTTCCTCTTCCTTTCAATTAGATTTATTATGAGACAATTGTATTTTAGATTAAAAGATAGCAAGTTAAGTTCCTCAAAGATAGGGTTTGTTATTATTTCTATAGTTGCAACTTTGTGGTTTTTGATACGGGTTATACCAAAGCCATCGCGGGCTACCTATCCTTGCATGAGAGCGGCAGCTCCTTTTATGTCGGGTTTGGTAATCTATTTACTTTCGCTTTTTGGAGGGCGAACAGCTTTTATACGGTTTAAGAAATCGTGGTCTAAAGCTAATTACGCAGCTGCATTTGGTTTTTTGTTTCTTACTATAAGTGCTTTTGTTCTTTTTCTTGGTTATAATAGCAATCTTTCTTTTGCTCTAAATAAAAATTCAGTAAAAGTTTCTGATCCTGTAAATACACCTATTGGTACAGCCATAGGTTATTATCCGGGACGTGTAGTTTGGGCTCATGACGCAAATGCAACAAATCAAAATATGAAAAACGTTGCAGGAGATTATTGGTATCAAAATACAGATGTTGATGTTGTTGATAAAATGTTGGATGATGCTGTTATGAGTCTTACAAATTCAGTAACCGTAGATGAAAGTTGGGATAAATTATTCCGGGATTTTAATATCCGACATGAAAAAGGAAAAGTAGGGTATAAAACAGGAGAAAAGATTGTTATAAAAATTAACACAACCAATACTTCTGAAACTCAATATAGTTATGGTGCCAGAATGGATGCGACTCCGGAGGTTCTGTATGCTGTGCTTCGACAATTGATAGTAGAAGTAGGTGTAAAAGAAGAAGACATAACGGCAGGTGACCCTTACAGGTGTTTTGCTGATCCGCTTTGGAACGTGTGCCACGCGGCATTCCCAAATGTTCACTACTTTGATGGATACGGAAAAAATGGGCGGGAACAAACAAAAATTTCACCCATTGAATCTTTGGTTTTTAGTGATAAACAATATAAATCACGTTTGCCGCAAGCTTATATGGATGCTGCGTATCTGATTAATATTCCAACTATGAAATCGCATAGCTCAGGCGGTATTTCACTGACTGCAAAAAATCATCAAGGTTCGATTTTAGCAAGTGATCAAACTGCAGATTCCCAAAGTGCATCTTTTCTTCATTACGATTTTCCGAATTCGGATCACGATACCATGGGACAGTACAGGCATCTAGTGGATTATATGGGACATGAAAAATTAGGGGGTAATACCGTTCTTTTTCTTGTAGATGCAATATGGTCGGGTACCGACTGGAGCGGAGCAGTTGAAAAATGGGGAATGGCACCATTTAATAACGATTACACTTCGTCCCTATTTCTATCGCAGGATGGCGTGGCTATAGAATCAGTTTGCTATGATTTTCTTTATAGTGAATACTCATCGTTTAAACATTATAACCCAAGTAAAGTTTTATGCGATTTTCCACTTTGGCCAGCTATAGATGATTATATACTTCAGGCAGCATCTTCTGCATATTGGCCTAAAGATATTCAATATGATCCTGAAGGTGATGGTACTATATTAAAAAGCTTGGGTGTGCATGAACATTGGAATAATGAAGCAGATAAGGAATATTCTGATAATTTGACGGGAGTTTCCGGTGGAATAAACCTCGTTTCCGTTCCAACTACTTTAGTTCAATCTAAATCTGTAGATTATGATCCGATTCCCTCACATTTTGATAATAATTCGGTAGTTCAATTAGAGCAAAACAAGCTTCGTGTTTATCCTAATCCTTTTAAAGGAAGTTTTACTGTAGATTTACCAACAGTAAATAATCAATCTGTTAAAGTTGAAATTTATGATAGAGCAGCAAAATGTGTTTATTCCAATCAGTTTAATCCAACTGATATAATAACAGTAGACAATCTTGATCGACTAAGTTCAGGAATATACATTGTAAAAGCAATAGTTGGACATAAGGTATATACAGCCTCTGTTAGTAAATAAAGCATTGTATTAATATCCATCTTAATTTTCAAATGAAACAAGTTCATAGATACTGTAGGTTGATTGCTGTATTGATAATAATCCTGCAAACAGCTTCTGCTCAAACAATCGAAAAAATTGCTCCGGGCGTTTGGAAAGTAAGTTTTGAAACTCCGGAAAAGTTTAAACCTTCCGAATTTAAACAAGCTCCGGCATTGGAAGGAATGAAGAATTTAGCAAATAATGATATCCCCCCATTTGATTTAAGTACCATAAAGTTTACAACCACTAAACGTGGTTGTGTTGCTGAGCTAGTAATGGATGAATCTGAAAAGTTGTACGGTTTTGGATTACAAAATAACACCTTCCAACAACGTGGACTTCGCAAGGAAGTCAGGGTGAACAGTTGGTCAACCGGTAATGTTGGTTTTTCTCATGCGCCTGTTCCGTTTTATGTTTCCACAAAAGGGTATGGCGTATTGGTAAATACCTCGCGCTATGTCACTTTTTATAGCGGAACTATGCATAAGTTATCTGAAAGTGATAAAATAAAAGAAGCTCGGAATGCTAATCTGGCTACATCAACTGTCTATTTGTATAAACCATTGGAAAAACCCTCCAACAGCATGATTATCGAAGTTCCATCAGAACAGGGAATGGAAATTTATGTTTTCGAAGGCCCTACAATGAAAGAATCAATTCAACGCTATAATCTATTTTCAGGTGGAGGTTGTATGGTTCCTACATGGGGGTTGGGTGTAAAGTATAGAGGTAAAGCCGATTATACAGACGTTAAAACACAAAAATTAGCCAACTATTTTAGAGAAAACAAGATTCCTTGCGATATGTTTGGTCTTGAACCTGGTTGGCAAACAGCAGCTTACTCATGTTCATTTGTTTGGAATACCTCATTATTTCCAAATCCAGATCAATTTATTCAACGCATGGACAGCATGGGCTTTAAATTAAACCTTTGGGAACATGCCTATGTATTCCCAACCTCACCTTTGTTTGATCCATTAAAAGATAAATCAGGCGATTTCTCAGTTTGGAAAGGTTTAGTTCCTGATTTTGTGAATCCCGAAGCACGGAAAATATTTGGTGATTATCACAAGGAAACATTTGTGAATAATGGTATTACAGCCTTTAAACTTGATGAGTGCGATGCCGCCGACTATAAAGACGCTGCAGCTCAATGGAGTTTTCCTGAAATCTCACAATTTCCATCAGGAATAGATGGTGAACAAATGCACCAGTTGTTTGGCGTGCTTTATCAAAAGTCCCTTTTAGATATATTCGACAGCGAAAACAAACGAACCTTGCTCGATGTTCGATCGTCACAAGCATTTGCATCACCATATGCAGCATCGCTTTATAGCGATATGTACGATCATCACGAATTTGTCAGAATGATTTCAAACGCAGGTTTTTCCGGCTTATTATGGACACCTGAAATACGCGAAACCAAATCGGATGCCGATCTGATTCGTAGAACTCAAAGTGGAGTAATGTCTGCACAATTAGTCTTTAATTCCTGGTATTTAAACAATCCACCTTGGTTGCAATATGATTATACCAAAAATAATCAAAATGATTTTTTGCCTAATGCTAAAGAGTTGGAATCGAAGGTACGTAAACTACTTGAACTACGCATGAGTTTTATTCCGTATTTGTACTCTGCTTTCGCCGCATATCATTTTGAGGGTATCCCTCCATTTCGTGCTTTAGTGGTTGATTATCCAAAAGACACAGCCGTTTATAATGTGGATGATGAGTACATGATTGGTGAAAGTCTGCTGGCTGCCCCTTTTTTGGATGGAGCCAGCAAACGAAAAGTTTATTTTCCAGCCGGAATATGGTATGATTTTAACACTAATCAAAAATACGAAGGAAGTAAATCTTATGATATTGAGATGTCTCTTGATCAGATACCATTGTTTGTAAAGGAAGGCACAATTCTACCTTTGGCGAAGCCGGAACAATATATTACAAGAAACACTATATTCGAAATTACTTGCCACGTTTATGGAAATAATTGCACCCCGGCATTCTTATTTGAAGACAATGCTTATACCAACGATTATCAAAAGGACAAATTTAATTGGATCTCATTGGAATGGAATGGAAAAAAAGGTAAATTAACTTCAAAAGGAAACTATAAAAAACATTGCTATAAGATTATTGACTGGGTGAAGCATTAATTAAAATCATTAATCTGAATTAACTACTAAAATTAATAATGAAAAAAGTTATAATATCTCTATCACTTTTCCTTTCTGTTCTATCAGCTTACACTCAGCAAACCATAGAACTAAACAACAGGAAGTTTAATACTGGCGATAGCCGTGATTTGACAAAAGTTGAAGTGGATGATGCTGGAGGAAAAGGAAGAATTGAACCAAAATTGGTAATTGCCAGCGAAAAAACTATTCAGAAAGGCCGTATTGAAAAATTCCAGTTCCAAGACAGTAAGATTTATCCGGGAACTGAGCGTGATGTAACGGTGTATATACCACCGCAAATAAATCCATCAAGCCCTTTATGTCTATATATTTGTCAGGATGGATATGCATCCAGACTGACTGATGCTATGGACAGTCTTATTAAAAATAATGAAATTCCTCAAATGGTTGGAATTTTCATTTCACCAGGGACGATACATTCTACCCATATACCTACTGTTTCAAGAAGTAATAGATGTTACGAGTATGATAACCTTGGTAATGATTATTGCAGATTTCTTCTTGAAGAGATTATACCGTATGTTTCAAAAAAATACAATTTAAATATATCCGAAAATCCCAATGATCGATGTATCAATGGTACTTCAAGTGGGGGCATTTGTGCCTTTAATGTAGCTTGGGAACGTTCTGACGCCTTTAGTCGGGTATATTGTAACAGTGGAAGTTTTGTGGCTTTCCGAGGAGGTAATTCGCTGCCTGTTTTATTACGGAAGTATGAGGCTAAACCAATCCGCATTTTCATGAGTGTATCACTGCACGACATGGAGAATAGTGGTGGAAATTGGTGGTTAGCAAATCAGGAGTTAGAAAGGGCTTTAGCTTTTTCAACATACGATTATAAATACTTATGGTATGAAGAAGGAAGGCATTGTTATAGATATGATGAGGATTTTTCGACGGCTATGCGCTGGCTTTGGCGTGATTATCCAGCTGCAATAACTGCCAGTTTGGGACCTCCACGTGTTCAGGATATTCTTATTCCTTCTGAAAAATGGGTTCTGGCATATGCTGGTTTAAGTAGTGCCGGAAGCCTAACTGTAAACTCCAAAGGAGAGGTTTTCATTTGTGATGCACCTGCTAACTGTATTTACAGAATAGGAACAGATAGTAAAACCATTTTGTTTTTGAAAAAGGGGGAACAAATTTGTGGGTTAACTACCGGGGTTGACGATTGCTTATATGGAATATCGAAAGTGACAGGAAAATTGCTTGCTTTTGATAATGTGGGCAAGAGCAAAGTCATTGCTAAAAATGTTCACGGTTCATCAATAATAGCAACATCTGATGGCGGTTTTTATATAGCTGGTCAAAATGCAGGAGTTGGAACCATATGGTACGTAAATAAATATGGAAAAGTACGTATAGTTGATACAGGGCTTAAGAATCCAACCGGTTTAGCCATTTCAGTTGATAAGTGGCAGTTAGCTGTTGCTGATGGTGGTTCGCACTGGGTATATTTATTCACAATTGGATCTGATGGGGCCTTATTAAACAAAGAACATTTTTACTGGCTTCATGTGCCTGATAATGAAGATGACAGTGGGGCCGGAGGTATTTTCTTTGATGAAACAAATCATCTTTTTGTGGCTACTTATATGGGAATTCAAACGAATGATCTATATGGTCATAACCAATGTATAATTCCAACTCCGGAAAATGGGGCTCTTGATATTTGTTTGGGTGGACAGGACTTTAATATTATGTTCGCAACTTGTGGTAATAAAGTATATAAGAGAAAGGTAAAGGTTAAAGGACATTATGGTTTCCATCCTACTATTATTCCTCCCTCACATGATCTTTAGTTTTAATAAATAATATCACTACTGTCCGACTAAAATTATAGAAACCAGCTAGCACTCAAAAGGGAGCCCCCAATTAGAATTGGAAAACTCCCCCGATATGGTAAATTTGTTGTACCACCAACACCTAAACCATATGGGCAAAA